>OCAS01000017.1_pt1 | contig 195213 bp, 168 predicted proteins | sample 1550751 | NCBI WGS metagenome assembly OCAS01 (sample SAMEA2580301, study PRJEB22360) | human gut metagenome | biome: human gut; feature: human-associated habitat; material: faeces | place: Denmark | collected 2008/2010
CAAAAGATTTGACAAAAAAATATAGGCTTTTAAAGGCCTACAGAGGTATTTTCTTTGATGGTGCTGTAAAAGTCCCGGGATTAAACCGCATTGATGGCAATAAAAAGGGCGTTTTCACCAGGAACAGGCAGCCTAAGATGGCGGCCTGGCTTCTGAGGGAAAGATGGACCGGACGGTCTGCGCAGAGGAGAATTATGGATGCTTGAAACCTCTTACGCTTTGCATTATAATGAATTCAAAGAAAGGCACCTGCTGGTAACAGATGCCTTTCTTTGGTAGCTGCCGACAAACGGTTAGCCCGAAACATAATAAGCAGAAATAGCCGCTCCGTTTTGCAAGGCCGGGCGGCTATTTCTGTGTCTTGTTACTATCTTTACCGATTGAGTATCCTATACCGAAGCATGTCTGATAAAATTTCTATAGAGAAGAGCTATTGTGACAGCGTCCAGATGCAGATCCGGTTGTATCCTGCTTTTAAACCTTCCAGCGGACCGGGGACTGGCTTTAGCGCACGCTTTTGTCCCAGATAGTCGCGGTTCCATACGATGGGGCTGCCGTCCGGATTCTCATAGGGAACTTCCGTAATGCGCGGCATTTCCAGATCGGGGGTCGCATATAGGGAGGTTTCCATGTGAAAAAGCTCCTCGGGCAGGGTCAGTTCCAGCCAGACTGTCCCGTTTTCTTCTGCAATGATTTTTACCTGCGGGTCGGCGGATGAGCAGAAAGCGCTTATCTCCCTGTCATAACCCTGCGCGCCGTTTAAGTAGGCATTGCCATTGATGTAAGCGGGCTGTTTTACCTGCATGAACAGGTCTAAATCTCCGTTGCCGAGAGCCGCCACTTTTTCCGTGTATTCTTCCAGAGAGGCAGGGCAGCCGCAGTAGCCTTCCGTACCGTAACAGGTATTTTTGACATTTTGGGGAGCGCCGCCGAGAAAAATATTCTGGTACAGGCGGTCATCGCCGCTGTAAACGGCAGCGCTTCCGGCAATTGCCGTGGTGTGTGCAAAGTGATAGGGCGTGGAGCGATCCAGGGCACCCACACGCCGCATGATGCCGCAGCAAAGGTTATGCAGGTAAGCGCCGCCCTGCGCCACATTGTCAAAATTGAAGGCGGAAGCGAAAATGTTGTTGTCCGCCAGGTAGGGACCATGTGTGGCTTCCACCATCAGATCCCGGTTATTGGCATAAAAGAGGGACTGACTGACTCTTGCGCCCTGTGCCTGCCAGTCCAGCCAGATGCCCAGACGGCAGTGGTGGATGCAGTTGTGGTGCAGCTGTACATCAACGGCGGCATGCAGCTTGATACCGGCAATTTCAAAGCCGCAGAATTCGCGCTTCATGGCAATGTTATAGATGTGGTTGTGATGGATCTCACTGAAGACACAGCCCATATGGCCTACAATGCCGTTCTGGCCGCAGTCATATATGGTATTGCCGCGGACAACGTGGGAGCCGATGGTTTCTTTGCTCCACCCGATCTGCCTTGCGCGGAAAACGGCTTCCATCTGGTACTGGTAACCGGGCTTTCTGTGGGTGAGGGTGCTGAGATTATGTCCGGTGGAGGCTTCCTTTCCCAGGCTGATGCCGCTGCACTTTGCGTCGTGGATGATGTTGTTTTCAATAATCCAGCCTTTGCTCCAGTTGACGCCCAGCAGTCCGGGCTGGTCGGCGGTGGGCGGCGTCCAGGGACATGCGGCCTGCGACATTTCAAAGTTTCTGACCGTGATATAATTTAACCCGGTTTTCTCCGGATAAAAGCAGCACTTGCGTACATTGATTTCCACCAGCGCTGCGTTGGGGTCGGCGCCATGGAAATTGGCATAAATTACGGTATGATCTTTTTCCTGGCAGGTGTACCACTGGTAAATGGAATCCCCGGGATGCAGCAGTGGTTCTCCCCTGCCAAGCCAGGGCAGGAAGACGCCCTCCATACGAAGCGCCGGATGTTTCACTTCCTCCAGGGAAGCGGCTTCATAAAAAGCTTTTCCGTTTAAATACACCTCTCCGGGGTGTATTTTTTTATCTGTGGGGGCGGCGAACCAGTCTCCGCCCAGAACTTCGGTATAGGGATTATAATCGCCAAAAAAACTGTTGGGGAGCATTGCTTTCCAGACGGTCCCTTCTATATGGCTCCAGCTTTGGATGCGCTCAGAGCCTTTGATGATCACTTTTTCACCGGGAGCGGCTTCGTAGGTGATGTGGCTTGTACTGCTGTTCCCGCCGTGGGCGGGCTTTACCCATTCCCTGTATTCTCCTTCATGGACAATGACGCGGTCGCCTGCGAGGGCGAGGGCAGCGGCTTTTGAAATCGTGCGGAATGGATTTTCAAGTGTGCCGGCGGCCTTATCGCTGCCCGTGCATGCTACATGATATTCCTTCAAACTTTTTTCCTCCGAATAAAATTACCGGTAAGCTGCCGGTAAGGGGTTTGGTCTGTCTGTCCTGTCTCCATGCTGTTTCGTAACGCGTATGGCAGAACGACTCCGATACAGTTTTATTATGGGACAAAGGGCTGAAATTCCTAGTCAAAAAAGGAAGAAAATGCCGGAAGTACAAATATTAAACCCTGACAGAGAGCAGATTACGGGTATAAAAATCCAGAGAAAGAGGAAGGTACCGGATTTATACTTTCAGGAAAAATGAGAGAAATGTTATGATGTCCCTGAAAAGAAAAATAAAATGTTACTGTTCAGCAGGTATTGAAAAGGAGACGTATATGAAACAATATAAAGCAGTCATTTACGGTGCTTCCGCCAAGGGCATCGGCATTGCGGCACAGCTGCCGGATCAGGTTCTGGTTGTAGAGAAAACAAGCCTGGCCGCAAGAGAATTTGCAGGTGCGCTGGTCATGGGAGAAGGAAGCTGGGAGGCAAAGACAGAGCCGGGGAAAAAATTGACGGAGCGCTATCGTCAAAAAGGGATTTTAATGGAAGGAAGGCCGATTCAGATTGCGGCGGCTGCGCCCGTAATGTTTGAAACCATCCGGGAGGCCAAAATCCAGGTATTGTTCGGGACGGATATCAAGGTCAGCCGGACAGACGGAAAGCATATTGTTACCTGCTGCAATGATTCCGGGGTTTTTCAGGTCTGCGCGGAGCATGTCTATGACTGGGAGCAGGAAGCCTCGTCACAGCAGGAATACGGGAAATACATCAATGCAATGCTTTACTGTGAAAACCCGCAGCAGGCGGCTGCCTGGGAAAACGGCTACGGAGGAATCCGGGTGCTGGAATATGCACATCCGGATATGAAAATCCTGTGTTATCCGCTCCACCGGGAGGACGGCTGGATTACGGCGAGGGAAAAGCTGCATCGCTTCTGGAAAAACCGCCCGGCGCAGCTGGCGTCATGGAAAATGGTATCTGTGGCCTCCGCTTTTGCCTGGCTGAAGGAAACAGGAGAGGATGGTAAAAAGCTGCAGCCGTTGTACGGCAATTTACTGGGCGCCTTTGAAAGCGGCGTGGAATTGGGGAGAAAATGGAGGAAAGAGGAATGCTGTTAAAATTCAAAACTCAAAACCGGCGGGAGAGTGTTCCTTTTTTACAGCCTGTGGAAGAACTTCCCGTCTATGACCTGATCGTGGCAGGCCTGGGAACCGCCGGTGTGTATGCGGCGCTGACGGCGGCAAAACAGGGATTGCGCGTGCTGGGGATAGAAAAATTGAACTGCTGCGGCGGTACCGGGACTGCAGGGGATGTGCATGGCTACTATTTCGGAACGCCCGGCGGAATCTATGAGGAGCTGGATGAAAAGGTCCGGGAGATGGAATCGGTTGGATATATGCCTGTGGTGGGACTTAATCCGGAGGCAAAGAAATATGTCTGTGAACAGGCATTAATCGACAGCAAGGTGGAAATCCACTATGAAAGCAGGGTCACAGGCGTTTTAATGGAAGAAAATACTGTCTGCGGCATCCAATGGATAGAAAACGGGGAGGAAAAAACAGCCCTGGCCAAAATCACGCTGGATTGTACAGGGGAATCGGGAATTTGCGATACAATCGGATGCCGGATGGAACGGGGCCGTGCGTTTGACGGGCAGGTGCAGCCATATTCCGTTGTGCAGCCTGAGATTGTCAACGGTCTGGTTGAATTTTATCATTATCTGGATTGCGGATATATGGACGCGCTGGATGCAGGGCAGTATGCAAAAGCTTGTGTGGATGCCGCCTGTCTGTTACATTATAATTTAGAGGATTACAGAACACGCAGGGTGCTGGGGATTTCCATATTGCTGGGGCTGCGGGAAGGCCGCCGTATTGTGGGGGAAGAAACCGTGGAGCTTCAGGACTATCTGGAGGATCGTATGACAGATCATCCGGCCTTCTATGCCTATTCCAATCTGGATAATCATGGAAGGGATCTGGCATTTGAAAGCGAGGGCTTACAGGACTGGCTGGTCGCTTCCAGCCTGTGGGGAATCAATATTTCCGTGCCGGTGTCCCTGGGCTGCTGCATCCCCAAAGGATATGAGGGCATTTTGGCGGCAGGCAGAAATATTTCCATCGGCCATGATATCGCCTCCTGTGTCAGACAGCGCCGGGATATGCAGAAATGCGGGGAAGCGGTCGGCTGCGCGGCGGCACTTGCCATCAGGAAGGGGATTTCTGTCAGAGAGGTTCCTTATGAAGAGCTGAAAAAGCAGCTTCTGGCAACCGGCTGCCTGAAGAAGACGGACGACAGCGGCATCTGGGACATAGAAGAGGGCAGATGGCACAGGACAGCGTGGCTTAACGAGGCCGGGGATATTTATCAGGGGCTGAAATCCAACAGGCCCGGCATTGCCATCTGGTCCGCCAAAAGAATGGGAAAATGCGTGGAACACAAGCTGGAAGAATGGCTTTCGGACAGTGACCGGAATGTGGCGCGAAACAGCGCGCTTGCGCTTGGAATCCTGGGTAACAGGAAGGCATTGCCTGCGTTGCGGTGTATGGCAGAGGAAAGAGATTCCTATGTACCAAAGACCAGCAGAAAATACAACCAGCTGCGGGGGCTGTCCGCCGTTTACCTGCTGGGCAGGCTTCGGGACGGAGAAGCTGTGGGGATACTGGAAAAAATCATGGAACATCCGGAGGATAACCGCGGACAGGAATACCAGTATGATAGTTTTATCCGTAGTCAGAAGGAATATGGTTTTCAGTTTTTCACCCATGCAGTGATGGCGCTTTCCAGGATTGCCGCTGCCCATCCGGAACTGAGCGGAGAAATTACCGGGAAAATACAGGAGGCAATGAAGGGTCCGTTTTTTGAAAGCCTGTTATCCGATACTTCTGAAGATGCAATTTATATCAGCTGCGTTGCGCGGAATATGCGGGAGTTAATAAAGTGAGGAAAGAGATGAACAGAATCGTAATTCTGGATGGATATACAGAAAATCCCGGAGATTTAAGCTGGGAAGGATTTGGTAAATACGGAAGCTTCACGGTTTATGACAGAACAAAACCGGAGGAGGCGGCAGAAAGGATCGGAAATGCTGAAATTGTCCTGACAAATAAGACGGTGCTGGATGAGGGCATTATGGAACAGTGCCCTAAGCTGCAATATATCGGAGTGCTGGCGACAGGCTTCAATGTGGTGGATGTGGCTGCGGCAGCCAAACGCAATATTGTGGTTACGAATATTCCGGGATATGGGACAGATACCGTTGCACAGTATACAATGGCGCTGTTGCTGGAACTTTGCCACCATGTAGGGGCGCATTCGGACAGTGTTAAAAATGGAGAGTGGGATGCAAGCCCTGACTTTTGTTACTGGAAATTTCCGCAGATGGAACTGAGCGGCAAGACAATGGGAATTGTGGGTTACGGCAGAATCGGAAAGAAAGTGGCGAAGCTGGCAGAGGCCTTTGGCATGACGGTGCTTGTTTACTCCGGCCATGTTGTAAAAGAGGAAGAGCTGTCGGAAAGAATCCGGCAGGAACCTCTGCAGGAATTGCTTCGCAAATCCGATGTGATTTCCCTTCATTGTCCGCTTACACGGGAAACAAAGGGATTGATCAACCGGGAAACCATTGCGCAGATGAAGGACGGGGTTTTACTGCTCAATGACTCCCGCGGCGCTTTGATCGCAGAAGAAGATTTAAAAGAAGCTTTAATCAGCGGAAAAGTGGCAGGGGCGGCAGCAGACGTGCTTTCTGTGGAGCCGCCGATGGGAAATCCGCTGCTGGATGCGCCCAACATGCTGATCACACCCCATATCGCATGGGCAACAAAGGAAGCAAGGCGGCGTTTGATGCAGATGGCGGAGGAAAATTTGAAAGCGTTCCTGGAAGGGACACCTATACATGTTGTTTCATAATTAAAAAATATTAGATGCAAAGGTAATTTACAGGAGGAAAGTAAAATGGCAGGATGGACTACCCTGGAAAAGCTGTTAAAAGGAGAAATTATTCAGAGAGAGGAAGAAGGCTGTGACGTAACAGGATTTGCGCAAAGGCTGGAGGAAGCGGCAGGGGATAACGGCAGGCTGAACCGTTTATATGACGAGCTTATGGAATTGAAGCCAGGAGAGGATTTCCCTTTTGAAGAACCGAACAGCCTGGAGGAAATCAGGGCCTGTCAGCCGAAGGCAGAGCCATGGAAGCCGGCGGCAGGGGAAATTGACTATGACTTTTTCTATGGCGCATGGCTTGGCAGGTGCTGCGGCTGTGCCTTGGGAAAACCGCTGGAAACCGGGGTGTTTATGAGCGGCAAGGATGGTATCCCCGGCTGGAAACTGGCATATGAGTGGTTCCGGCAGGCCGGTCAGTATCCGGTGAAGACCTATACGCCCATATCTTCTCCTGCAGGCAGCGTTTATGGGATAGAGACTGTGGACTATGGCAGGAAGAGTACCCTGGAGAATATTGAGTATATGGAAACGGATGATGATATCCGTTACACCGTGCTGGGGCTGAAGCTGATGGAGGAAAAAGGAACGGATTTTACCACGCTGGATGTGGGACATTTCTGGCTGGCCAACCTGCCCTATGAGATGGTATGCACGGCGGAAAAGCAGGCGTATCTGAATCTCTGCCAGGAATATGATCTTTTAAAGGAAGGCAAAGAAGAGGAATTTATCCAGTGGGTAAGAAGCTATCGGAATCCTTACCGTGAATGGATTGGGGCACAGATCAGAGTGGACGGCTATGCCTACGGTGCCGCGGGAAATCCCGGGCTGGCCGCAGAGCTTGCTTTTAAGGATGCCTCTCTTTCCCATGTGAAAAACGGTATTTACGGCGCCATGTTCTGCAGCGCCATGATTGCGGCCGCTTTCACGGAAAAGGACAACCGGAAAATCATAGAAGCAGGTCTTTCACAGATCCCTGTAAACAGCAGGCTCGCAGCCGATATTAAAACAGCCGTCCGGATTGCGGAAACAGCAAAGAGCCAGCTGGATTTGCTGGAGAAAATCTGGAACGAATTTGCACATTATAATGCGGTTCATACCAACAACAATGCAGCGCTCTGCGCGGCGGCAATCCTGTTTGCAGGAGATGATTTTGAAACAGCCATCACAACGGCTGTCCTGGGCGGCTGGGATACGGACTGCAACGGCGCTACGGTTGGTTCCGTCATGGGAGCAAAGCTGGGGGCAGGGAAGATCCCGGAACGCTGGAAGGCCCCGCTGCATGATACCCTGTATTCCGCAGTGCCGGGCTTCCACCCAATAGCGATTTCAGAATGTGCAAAGAGAAGTCAGGACGTTTACCGGAAAGTAACGCAGAAATAGTAATAGTTCAGCCCTGTCTGAATTTTTACCGGAAATAAGAAAGGAGCAGGACATGAGAAAGGTATTGAGCCGGCAGGAGGTTATCGATGCGGTGGAGCGGAGGGGCTGTAAGAATCCCCCGGCATTTCTGCATAAGTTTTGGGGAATGGGTTTACAGGAAAAATATGGGGAACAGTTGAACAAACTGGCGGATTTGTACCCGGATGATATTTGTTCTGTATTTTATACGGAGCCCGGCTATGATGTTTCACCTACGCAGAATCCGGAGTACCGGTTTGGTTTCAAGGATTATCAGAATGCGGAGCGGCACAGCATTGGGGAAAGCGCGGTGCTGCTGGATGACTGGAGCGAGCTTGATCAGTTCCTGGCACATTTTCCGAACCCTTCCGAGCCGGGAAACTTTGATGTGGTACAAGAGGCGGCAAAGAAGGCGGATGGCCGTTATAAGCTGGGCTGCTTCTGGAGACTGTTCCATGAACGGTTCTGGTCTGTCAGGGGAATGGAAAACCTGATGTATGATTATTATGACGAGATGGATAATTTGAAGCTCATCGGGAAAAGGCTGGTAGAATTTTATAAGGTGATTATAGACAAATTCGCGGCGGCCGGCTTTGACGGCATTTTCACCTCCGATGATCTGGGGCATCAGCACGGGCCGATGATGTCGCCGGAGATTTTCAGGGAACTGTATTTCCCGCTGTATCAGGAAATTATCGGTTATACCCATGAAAGGGGAATGCATTTCTGGCTGCATTCCTGCGGTGACAATACGCTTCTTATGGATGATTTGATAGAAGCGGGCCTGGATGTGTTCCATCCGGTACAGAAGGGATGCATGGACGAGCAGGAAACGGTGCGAAGGTTTGGCGGCAGGATTACCTTTCTGGCGGGAATCGACGTACAATATTTGATGCCCAACGCTTCCGCAGATCAGGTACGGCAGGAAATACGGCAGATGAAGAAGCTGTTTAATGTGGATGGAAAAGGAATGCTTCTGGCTATGGGGAACGGCATTATGCCGGATACCCCTCTTGAAAATATCAAAGCTGCCCTGGATACAATTTTTGAGGAGGGCTGAAAAAGGCGGCGGGAGCGCTGCTCTCACCGGGCCGTGTAACAGTTCAGCCTTCGACCGAACTGTTACGGAGCCGGCCTTTTAGGCGGGCAAAATCTTGACTTGCCCGGACGATTCGGGTATGGTAATACTGGCGCGGCACTTTCGGAAAAATGGAGGAATGGTTTCTATGAACGGATTACGGAAAATGGTTATGGAGAATAAACATCTGAACCGGATTATTTTTGCATCCACTGCGAGTCTGGCGGTTATCGTGCTTCTGCTGACTTATATTCTGTCTTCTCATTACGAAACCATGGCATGTGAGGAAATCTACCGGAATGCGAGCAGCAGCATCAACCAGACCACCAGCACGGTGCGTTTTTTGTCGGAATCCGTAAACAGCCTGCTTCTTCAGTGCGCCCAAAGCCCGGAGGTCAATAAGCTTTTTCTGGCGCAAAAATACAGCGGTACGGAGCTTTACAATGTCAAGCGGAAGCTGGATACCTTGCGTTTTAATAATTCCAAGATTTATTCAATTTATGTATATGACAAATATGGAAAGACAATTTTTGAATCAGGGGAATTTTCCCAGGGGTTTGAAAGCTCGGCGGAGGATTTTTATGATACGGGCTTTGTGGAATATCTGGATAAGCTTGATACCGTTAAGGTGTTTACCCCTGTTGTCAGAACCGTGCCGGTCATCCGCAGCAATGCGCCGGAGTCTTCCATTAAGGTGCTTACCTTTTTTTATTTTGAACCCTATTTCGGGGCGGAGGAGAAAAATACCATCCTGGCCTTCAATGTGGATATGCGCTGGATGAGCGACGCGCTGGGCTATTTTAACGGGGCCAGTCCCAACGGGAACAACATTGAGATTGTGAGCAGGGACGGAACCGTGATTTTCTCCGGGAAAGAGGCGCAGATCGGAACGCAGTACGGGGACGCGGAGGTGCTGGAAAAAATCCGGAATGCGGAATCAAAGTATGGCTATTTTGTAATGGATGGCGCTAAAAGGCTGATTTCTTACTCCCGCCCCAATCAAACCGGCTATGAAGACTGGATTTTTATTTCCAGCAGTGATTTAGGGATGGTCCTGAAGCCTATCCGGGAGGTCAAGCATTTTGTGTACCTGTTCACGGGCATCATTCTGCTTGTCAGCATAATTGGTCTTGTGGGGATTCTGCTGCATCTGGGCATGCCGATTAAGCAGGCTTTTAACAAAGCGAAGCTTTTGGAAAAGGAGCAGGAGGAAAAACGCAGGCGGGAAGCGGCAGAATATATGAAGCTGCTTTTAGCGGGAGATATGGAAGAAAATACGAACCTGATCCGTGAGCGTTTTGAGCAGCTGCATATCGCTTATGATTTTTCCGCAAAGAACCGTTTGGTCCTGATTTCCATGGATGACAGGAACAGTCTCCGGCGTAGGTTTCGGAGCGGCTATCCGGAGGTAGTGCAAAAGATCAATGAAAAGCTGGAGGAGGTTTTTGGCCGGTATTATGAAAATCCCATCCGGGTGGACTGGCAGGATGGGATCACATTGATGGTGGTCTGCTTCCTGGATATGGAAGAAGAGGAACAAAAGGCGCGTCTTCAGGAAATTTTTGATGAAATTACGGATGCGCTGCAGCAGGAGGTACAATGCGGCGTCAGCTTTTCCTTAAGCAGTACGGGGCAGTCCATCAAGGATCTGCCGTTCCTGTTGGCGGAGGCGCTGGAGGTACATACCTATCGTTATTTATACGGTTACGGCCAGCTTCTGACGAATGATCTGATCCGGGATGAGAAAGAGACGGCCTATGTATATCCGAAGGAACAGGAAAAAGAAATCCTGTCCGCCCTGTTTGCGGGAAAGGAAGAGGAAGCGCTTGCCGCCTATGGGAAATATGTGGAAATGCTGTATCCCATGACGGTGCCGGAAATCAAGATTTCCTTTTTGCTGCTGGCAGATGCGGTTAAGTATGCCTCCCGCAATACGGTGGTGGAAACCTCCAATGTACTGCTGAATTTTGAACAGTTTTTTGCAAAAATACAGTCCCTGGAAACCATTGAGGAGGTCAATCATCTGTTCACGAACCTGTTTCGGGAAATTGCAGAGATAATCGGGGCGCAGAAGAGTACCAGGTACGCGGAACTGGTGGATCAGGTGAAGCGTTATGTAGGTGAGCATTATGGAAAAATCGATCTGTCCATCCAGGAAATTGCGGAAAGCATGGATATGTCAGGGGCATATCTGGGAAGAATTTTCAAACAGCATACGCAGATGGCATTTACGGAGTACCTGACCCGGTATCGTCTCAAGGTAGCGTGTGAGGAGCTGCTTGGCAGTGAAAAAACGGTCAATGAGATTTCAGACAGCATCGGCTTTACCAATAGCTCCTATTTTTACCTGGTGTTTAAAAAGTATCTGAATTGTACGCCTACACAATATCGGAAAAATGAAGCAAAAGAATGAAAAAAGAGGAACCAGAATGCGGGAAACACGCATTTTGGTTCCTCTTTTTTCATCAGGACAGGCAACATGGCAGCGGGCGAAGGGGTATCCGCATGTGCGAAGTTTGAGGCAGGGGAAAAGCGGCACTGCAATTTTCGTAGATTCCATGGATATCCCCATTTTAGTGTTTCGTTAAGGCGCCTGCTGCGGGAAAATAAGGTGGGAGGAAGAAAAGATGGACGAAAATTTTTTACTGCAGACGCCGCTTTCCAGGCGGCTGTACCACGGGTGTGCTGAGAAGCTGCCGGTTATTGATTACCACAACCACCTGAATATAAGGGAACTGGCAGAGGGGACGAATTACCCTGACCTGGCCCGGCTGTGGCTTATCAGCGATCCGTATAAGCACAGGGCAATGCGCATCTGCGGCGTAGACGAGTTCTATATTACCGGCGGAGCCTCCGATTATGATAAGTTCAGGAAATGGATGTCCGTTCTGCCCAGGCTGATTGGAAATCCATTGTATGACTGGTCAATCCTGGAAATGAAGCGGTGTTTCCGGATCGAATTACAGCCCGGCGTGACGGATGCGGACTGGCTTTGGGAGACGGCAGGCAAAATGCTTGCCCGGCCGGAATTTTCTGTGCAGGCGCTGCTTGACCGTTTCCATGTGGAATATGCGGCGCCCTGTGCGGCAATTACGGAGGATATAGCGGCATTGGAGAGGATGGGGAATGCTGCGCCGTCACTGCGCGGGGACGGCCTGACGGACACGGTCCGCCAAACGGCAGACGGCCTGGAGCAGCTGATCCAGCTGCCGATCCTGGTCCAGCCGGATTATTATGCCGCGATCCGACGCAGGCTGGAGGACTTTGCCCGCGCGGGCTGCCGGTTCTCGGATCATGCCCTGGATGATGGCTTCTTATATAAAAAGCCGGGGCAGCCGGCGGAGGCGCTGTTTGAAAAGAGCAGAAACGGCGGACTGCTGACGGAAGAGGAAAAACAGGGGCTTTCTTCCGAAATCCTCCGGTTCCTTTCCGCAGAATATGCAAAGCTCGGCTGGACCATGCAGCTGCACATCGGGGCGCAGCGTTTTACCAGTTCCAGGCTGCGTGCGGTGGCGGGCCCGGCAGGCGGCTTTGCCGGAATCGGAAATTGCTGCAATGTCAAATCCCTGACGCAGATGCTGGATGATTTTGAAAAAGGGCCTTACGGCATGCCAGGGGTGATTCTTTTTACGCTGAACCCGGCGGATAATGCAGTGATGTCCGTGCTGAGCGGCTCCTATAGCCGGGACGGTGCGGAAGGGATGGTACAGCAGGGGCCGGCCTGGTGGTGGTGCGACCATCTGTACGGGATGCGGGAGGTATTTGAGAATCTGGCGTCCTTTGGAGTCCTGTCTGTTTTTGTGGGAATGACGACGGATTCCAGAAGTATTCTCTCCTTTGTGCGGCATGAGTATTTCCGCAGGGCTTTTTGCGGATGGCTAGGAGAAAAGGCGGAAAAAGGGGAATGGGACGTTTCAGAAGCGCAGTTAAAAAAGCTGGTGGAGGATGTGTGCTATTTCAATGCCCAAAAGAGGCTCCGGTTGTAATAAATGAAAGGAAGAAGGTAACTGTGAAGGAACGAAAGCAGTTACGGAAGAGGGAAAAGATATGCATTTTAATGTAAAAGATGACATTATACAAATAACATCCCTGTGGCAGGGAGAACGGTTTGAGGACGGAAGGCCGAGAGTGCCGGACAAATATTTAAAGGCGCTCCATTCCCTGACCCTGGAAGAGGTATGGAAGCCAATCTTTGTAAAGGGCTATGAAAATCAGTTTGAAGGCAGGCTGAAGCTGCTGCATAATGACGGCAGGAAATTGATTGGCAGAGCGGTAACGGCTTCCTTTCTGCCGACCAGACCGGATTACAATCAAACGGTAATGGAAATCGGCAGAAGCGAAGGGCGGACAGGAACATACAACCAGTGGGTGATTGACAGCCTGACAGAGGGCGATGTGTGCGTGGTGGACATGTATGACAAAATATATAAGGGCACCTTCCTGGGAGGAAACCTGACCACGGCCATTGCCGGGAAAACCAAAACGGGAGGCGGCGTAATCTGGGGCGGAATACGGGATGTGGAGCAGATGAAACAGATTCAGGAGGTACAGGTTTATTACAGGGGAATTGATCCCACCCCTATCCGGGAATTTGTGATGGCGGGCTTTAATACGCCGACTAAAATCGGAAACGCGGTCTGTCTGCCGGGGGATATTGTTTTCGGGACGGACGCCGGCGTTTTATTCATTCCGGCGCATTTGGTGGAGGAAGTGGTTGACGGCGCGGTAAAAACAAAGGTAAAGGATATGTTCGGCTTTGAAATGATTACGCAGAACAAATTTACCACGGCACAGATTGATAAAAATGTATGGACGAAGGAAATGCTGGATCTCCTGGTGGATTATATCAATACCAATGAGGCTGCGGCCAAATACCGGGATATTGACTGGTCGAAGGAATACGGCCTGGCAGCCAACGGGGATCCAACGGACACCCAGTCCGCATTATAAGACAGGGAGGAAATTCAAATGAGTCATTTATTTCAGGATCAGACAGCGGTGATTACAGGGGCGGGCGGCGTGCTCTGCTCGGAAATTGCAGTAAAACTGGCGGCGGAAGGCGCGAAAACAGTGCTGGTAGGCCGGACGGAGGAGAAGCTTAAAAAAGTGGAAGCACAAATCCTTGCGGCAGGCGGAGCCTGTATGGTCCGCACCGCGGATGTGACGGACGAAGCCGCCATGGAAGCGCTGGCGGATGAGGTGGAAAGGACCTGTGGTCCCTGCCGCTATCTGATTAACGGGGCGGGGGGAAATAACAATAAGGCAATTACCACGAATTTTACCTATGAGCCGGAGGAGCTGCAGGAGAACAAACCGGAGGATATGGTGGGATTTTTTGACCTGGATATGGGGGTTTTTGAAAGCGTTGTCAAAATCAATACCCTGGGAACGGTGATTCCGGCCAGGGCGTTTGCCAGACAGATGGCAAGAGCGGGAAGGGGCAGTATCCTGAATTTTGCATCCATGAACAGCACCCGTCCGCTCACCCGCGTTCCGGCCTACGCTATGAGCAAGGCCGCCGTGGTCAACTTCACACAGTGGCTTGCCACCTATCTGGCGCCGGCGGGAATCCGGGTCAATGCGGTGGCGCCGGGATTTTTTGTCAATGACAGAAGCAGGAAAATCCTCTTTGCAGCCGACGGCAATCTGAGCAAAAGAGGGGAAAATATTATGAACCATACGCCGATGGGACGTTTTGGCGAGGCGAAGGAGCTGTGGGGCTGCGTGTCCTGGCTGCTGGATGATGAAAAGGCCGGTTTTGTAACAGGGATTACAGTGCCGGTTGACGGCGGTTTCCTGGCGCACAGCGGCATCTGAGGCAGGAGAGTTAACGATGATTATTACAGACTATCTGAGGAGCAAAAGGGATCTGACCTGGGATTATGCAAAGCAATGCGGCGTAGGGCACGGTGTCATCCGCCTGCCGGAGGATCCGGCGTTTGATATTTGCGATTTGTCCCATTGGCAGAGTGTTTATAAAGAATTTACGGATTTTGGGATCAAACCGATAGTGGTGGAGCCGATGCCGAATGCGCTGCATGACCATATCAAGGCGGGAGATGAAAAACGGGACGAATCGATTGAAAAAGTCATCCGGATGCTGCCCATCATGGACCGCCTGGATATCCGTACCATCTGCTTTAATTTCATGGCCCATGTGGGATGGTACCGCACCGATTATAACATAGAGGAAAGAGGCGGCGCCCTGGTAACCGGCTTTGATGCGGCTGCCTGCCAGGACAGCGGTATGGAAATCACGCAGGAGCAGCTCTGGGAAAATTATACCTGCTTCGTTAAGGCAGTGCTGCCCTATGCTGAGCGGTATGGTATCCGGCTGGCACTCCATCCGGACGACCCGCCGGTCCCCAGGCTGGGAAAGGTATCCAGGATTATGATCAGCCATGAAAATATCAAAAAGGCTATCGAAATCGGGAACAGTGATTTCCTTGGCATTACCATGTGCCAGGCCTGCTATCAAATGATGGGGGAGGACCTGTTTTCCGTCATCCCTGAAATGAAAGAGAAGATTTTTTTCATCCATTTCAGAAATGCAACGGGCAATAAGTACCATTTCCATGAAACCTTCCATGATAACGGCGACATCAGAATGGGAGAGATGCTCGCGCTGTACAAAAAGTGCGGCATTGACGTGCCGATCCGGGTGGACCATGTCCCCACGATGGCAGGGGAAAAGGAAAACTCCGGCTACACGGCGCTGGGCAGGCTGTATGCCATCGGCTATTTGAAGGGGCTGCTGGAAGGACTTGGGATGGAGTGAAAGAGGAGGAAAAAAAGTGACAACTAAAATCGTATTTCCCTTAAAACGGCTGGGGGCGGTAGCGCCAAGAAACGCCGCGGAAATAGAAGACTCCAACTGGTTTTTGGGTTGTGAAACGCTGGACCGCGATTATGCGGATTTTAATCAATATAAGGAATATCTGTGTCCTCTGGGAATAAAATATCTGCGCTTTCAGGGCGGCTGGGCAAAAACAGAAAAAGAGCAGGGAGTCTACGACTGGAGGTGGCTGGATCACATCATTGAGGAGTCGGTTGGCAGAGGGCTGAAGCCCTGGCTGCAGACCGGATATGGGAATCCGGTATATCCCGGCGCAGGCGGGGAAAATCTGGGCGCGGGCATGCCGCTGTCCGAAACCGGGCTGGCAGCCTATGAAAGATGGGTCGGTAAAATGGCTGCCAGATATGCGGATAAGGTATTTGACTGGGAAGTATGGAACGAACCCAATTTTGGCGACAACAAGGTCAATACGCCGGAAATTACCGCGGACTTCAACATCCGGACGGCCCGGATTATCAAAGAGATTCAGCCCGGGGCAAGAATTTCGGCGCTGGCGCTGGGCCATATCGATATCGACTACGTGGAGCGTTTCTTCCGGTATCTGCACGGGCATGATGCCTGCGGCCTGTTCCATAATGTAACCTATCATGATTATTCTTATAATCCTGACGGAAATAAGCTGGCAGTATATAAAATGAGGCAGATCGTGGAAAAATATGCGCCGGGCCTAATCCTGAGGCAGGGAGAAAACGGCGCGCCTTCCGAAGGCAATGCAGGGGGCGCCCTGGCGGATTATAACTGGTCGGAACTGTCCCAGGCCAAATGGGACGTGAGAAGAATGCTTGAGAACCTTGGGAATGATATCCAGTGCAGCGTTTTCAGCATTGCAGAAATGCAGTACACCGGAAATGGCCCGGTCCAGAAGAAAAATGCAAAGGGACTTTTGAAAACGGATGCCGGGAACAAAGTAACCGGATGCAAGCTGGCCTATTATGCAGTGCAGAATGTGACGGCTGTTTTTGACAATACGCTTGAGCGGATAAAGGATGCTTCCTATACGCACAGCCTTGCGGAGGGCGACGGCAACAGATACTGGATTAGCACGGACAGAAGTATTGCAGTGTATGGATACCGGCATCGGGAAACAAAGAAAAGGGTTTACACCATCTGGAAGGATGATGCGATTCCGGGAGACGACTGTGAAATGACCTTCCTGGATTTCGCGTTTGCAGGCGGCGGATTCGAGGATCCGGTATTGGTTGACATGATTACCGGCGGCGTGTATGAGATCCCCGCAGCACAGTGGAGCCGGGAGGGGACAATTGACAGGTTCCGGAGGATCCCGGTTTATGATGCCCCGGTCCTGATTGCAGAGAGAAGCCTGATTCCCATTGCACGGTAATAAGTCACTATTTTGGTTTCAGACCATTTTCGTGAGGTCACGAAAATGGTTGACTTGGGTAGTGGTGCAAAACGAAATATCAAAGATTATATGCTTACCAGATACGCTTGCTATTTGATCGCTCAAAACGGTGACCCCAAGAAAGAAGAAATTGCCTTTGCACAGAGCTATTTTGCTGTGCAGACACGAAAGCAGGAACTAATAGAGGAGCGTATTGCTTTAATCGAACGTACTGAAGCACGTGGCAGGCTTCGTGAATCAGAAAAGCGCCTATCACAAAATATTTATGAGCGTGGCGTAGACGATGCGGGGTTTGGCCGCATCCGTTCCAGAGGAGACAAGGCATTGTTTGGCGGCTATTCTACACAGGAGATGAACCCTCTGAAGATATTAAAAAATTAGAACGGCGGGTAAAATCACAGGAGAAAAAGCTTGCTGAACAGGCAGGAAAATTGCCGCAAATACAAAATGAGAAGGATGCAGAGTGATGGCTGAATATACAACACAATGAGTATTAATATTTTTTATCCAATAAGGAATTGTTATAGTATAAAAAACGGTCACATAGGAGCGTAGTTGCTCTTGTGTGACCGTTATTTTTTACTCCCTTTATATTGGGACAGCCGTGGATTACGGTAAATACTTGTTTAAGAAGGAAACATATTCGTCCTTCGCTGAGGCAGGGGCGCTCAGGTTCAGGTACAGTCCCTTTGCACCGATGTCGCCGGCAATTGAATCAAAGTCCTTTCGCGCGCCAAGCACATGGATATTTTTACCGGCCTGGCGGATCTGCCGGTATACCTCCGGCCATTCCATGGTGCGTGGGGCTCCGTCTCCGGGACACCACTGGATCGCATCCAGCTGCCGGATTGCAGCAATCTGGGGAAGATGGGGCAGTTCGCCCTTGCCGTCCAGATGATAAAGCGTGTGAGGAAGGAGCGTACACAGCTGTGTCAGATCATCGGCAACAAATTCCCGGAACATGTCGGGGCTGATCATATAGGAAAAATCACACTGTACCACATAGGAGGGTTCGCTGCAATAAAGGCCGGACCAGTCGGAATAGCCGGGATTTACCGGCTGCAGGATTTCATTCAGCTCTTTGTAATAACGCAGCCACAGCTCCTGGATTTCCCGGCTGACGCGTTTTACCTCCTCCGGCTCGTCATACAGGTCATAAAGAAGGTTTTCCGAGCCGCGCAGCGTGGCGACAATGTCCATAATGCCGCCCAGGTCAGGCATGCCCATCAGGACATTCCCCTTCCATTTCCTGATGCCGGCGCCGTAAATATCTTTGATTCGGTTGAACCAGAGGTTGTCCGGCTGATATTCAAAATGCATTTCGCTAAGCTCCAGCTCTTCTGTGGGGTGGAACCAGACATTGCCGGAGGAATTATCCAGTGTCGCCCCCAGGAAGGCAGCCAGGACGCCGGGACCGAAAACGTCGAAGTTTACCATGGGGAAGGCATCCCCCAGATATTCCTGCTGCTCTAAATGAGCGTTGATGCGTTCAACCACATCCTCCGGGCTGATGTCCAGCCGGTGGCAGTTTGCCTGACTAAGCAGGGGAATGCTGCTTGTACAGGGAGCTTCCTGCTGGAGCGTCAGCTTGATGGCAGGACGTTCCAGTGTCCGGTTCCACCAGCTGTCGTAGGTTTCTTTGATTCTGTCCCAATCGTCTTTTCCGAATTTGATACTCATAGGGTACCTCCTTCTTGTGATAGTGTTTGTCCCCGGCCATTGATGGACCGGCGCAGAAGACTTCATATTTTCCGAAAAAGATCATCCGATACGGATGCCGGCAGGCGGTGGAAAAGCTTCTTTTCAAAAGGAATCCATAGCCTGCTGATGCCCCTATTATAGAAGAGACAGGATTCAAAGTACAGCCTAAATCTGAGGTAAAGGCAAAATGTACACATATTATAGAAAAATTATAGAAAGGATACGCTTCCCATGGGATTATAAAAATCCGTAATCCGGGCAGTATCGCCCATTTTGACTACACGGGGAAAGAGGAGGATGCTAAGATTTGGGCAGATAGGACAGACATGGATGAAAACACATGCTGCCGGATAAATTTCAGATTTTCAGAGAAAGGAACCTGTATTATGGAGAAAAAGCAAAAAGCAAAGGCTGCAGCCTATTCCGGCACGCAGCCAGGACAAAACCCCGTGAAAAATATTTTAAAAGAGGTACGCAGAAGAAAACTGTTATTTCTGATGCTGCTGCCTGCTATCGTTTTTTTCATTATTTTCTGCTATGTGCCTATGGGCGGCATCATGCTCGCCTTTAAGGATTACAACTACGGGCAGGGAATTTTTGGCAGCCCCTGGGTCGGCTGGGCGAATTTCGAATATCTTTATAAGTCCGGAACCCTGTGGCGGGTGACCAGGAATACAATTCTATATAATATTGCATTTATTATACTGGATTTGGTTACGCAGGTGGGAATTGCAATCCTGCTAAATGAAATAGGAAGCAAAATCTGTAAGAAGCTGTCACAGACCCTGATGTTTTTACCTTATTTTGTATCTGCCGTTTTGCTGGGAGCGTTTGTGTACAATATCTTCAATTATGAGCGCGGTACGCTGAACAATATCCTGATGTCTCTGGGAATGGAGAGATATGATACCTATAGCAATATGTATGCCTGGATTTTTATCCTGTTGTTTTTCCATATATGGAAGGGACTGGGCTATGGTGTTGTGGTTTATATGGCGACCATTACAGGAATCAGCAGTGAATTTTATGAAGCGGCCCGTGTGGACGGGGCGACCCGGTTCCAGCAGATCCGTTATATCACGCTGCCGCTGCTGAAGCCTACCATGATTATACTGACCCTGTTTGGTGTCGGGAAAATCATGAAAGGGCAGTTTGAGCTTTTCTACCAGATTATCGGTGCGAACGGAACACTGTATCCGGTGACGGATATTATCGATACCTACGTGTTCCGTATGACAACAACAAGCTTTGATCCCGGTCTTGCGACGGCGGCGGGTCTGTATCAGTCCTTCTTCGGATTTGTGCTGATTGTGACAGTCAATTATGTGGTGAAAAAGCTGAACCCGGACTATGCATTATTTTAAAAGGAGGCGTCTATGAAAACATATAAAAGTGAATATGGGGTAAAAATTTTTGCATATGTCATTTCCATCCTGACAGCAATTATTTGCTTCATCCCCTTCTGGTTGATTGTTATCGGTTCATTTACCGCGGAAAGTGAGGTTATAAGAAACGGCTTTGCTTTCTGGCCAAAGGATTTTTCCATGGAATCCTACAGGATGGTATTTAAAGTCCCGGAAAAGATTTTCAGGTCCTATGGCATAACCATTCTGATCACGGCGGTGGGGACAGGGCTCAGCCTGTTTCTTACCACAATGGCAGCCTTTGTGCTCATGCGTAAGGATTTTAAATACAGGAACCAGATTGCCATGTTCTTTTATTTCCCGTCCATCTTCAGCGGCGGTCTTCTTCCCGGCTATCTGCTGATCGTTAATGGCCTGCAGCTCAAGGACACCCTCTGGGCTTTGATTCTTCCGGGGCTTTTGGGAGCCTGGAACATTTTTATGATGCGTAATTTCATGACGGATATCCCGGATTCCATTATGGAATCGGCAAAGCTGGACGGCGCTAACGATTTCGTGATTTTTACCCGGCTTTACCTGCCGCTTTCCAAAGCGGGGCTTGCAACCATCGGGCTGTTCATTGCGTTGGGATACTGGAACAACTGGGCAAATGCCAAGCTGTATATCAACAGCTCCAAATTATATCCTCTGCAGTATCTGTTATACCAGATGTTTTCCAATATCCAGGTGCTCAAGGATGCGGCGATGCAGAGCGGCGTAGCCATGGTGGACCTGCCGGCGGAAACCTTCCGTATGGCAATGGCAGTGGTGACCACCGGTCCGATTCTTCTTTTATATCCCTTTGTGCAGAGGTACTTTGTAAAGGGAATTACGGTAGGAGCGGTCAAAGGCTGATACTATAAAACCGGAAGAATACCGGGATGTATCTTAATTTGACTGGATTTACAATAAATTTTTACTTATAGTAGTAAGCAAAGAGAGCGATTCTCTTATCGGCTTAAATAACAAATGGAGGTATGAAAATGAAAGGCAAAAAATGGTTAGGAATGCTGACTGCATTATCCCTGTGTGCATCAATGCTCGCTGGATGCGGCAGCGCAGCAGCATCGGAGGAAAAAGCGGATACGGCAGCAGCCGGGACAACAGCAGAAAGCGGTGCGGCAGAAAGCAGTACGGCAGCAGAAAGGACAAACTTTGATGAGGAAGTGGAGCTGTTAATGTACTGTATAGGTGATGAAGGCGGTATCTATGCAGATGAAGTGCTGGATAACCTCAATGCAATGCTGAAAGAAAAAATCAATGCAACCATCAAACCGGTCATGGTATCCTGGGGTGAGTATAAGGAAAAGATGCCGTTAATCTATGCCAGCGGCGAAGCGTATGATCTGGTATACGTGGCGAACTGGATGAACTACACGTCAGAAGCGCTCAAAGGGCCCTTTTTGGAGCTTTCTGAGCTGATGCCCAAATATGCGCCCAAGACCTATGCGGAATTCAAGGAAAGCGGCGCGCTTGATACGGCTCTGGTGGACGGCAAGCTTTATATGGTGCCTTCCCCGACCACAGATTACACCACCTATGTGACGCTCTGGAGAGAGGATCTGCGGAAGAAATATAATGTTCCGGAGATTACAGACTGGGATTCCCTGGCAGTTTATATGGATGCAATCAAGGAGAATGAGCCGGATATGCTTCCGCTGGCAACCGGTCCTCAGATTTTCCTGAACATGCTGCTGATGACTGAAAATGACTGGGGCCAGATGACCGCAGGAAAAAGCAGCACGGCGGCAGGCGGTGTTGTTATATGTAAGGATGAAGCAGGAAGCAAGGCATTCAATCTCCTGGATACACCGGAATACGAAGCCTATGTAAAGAGAAACCGTGAATATTACCTGAAGGGCTACTGGTCCAGAAATGTGCTTTCGGAGACAAGAATGCTGGCGGAAGCATTTGAAGCCGGACAATCCGCAATTACAATCGGAAATAAGTCCAATATACTGCAGATGTACCAGAAGATAAAGGCAAACAACCCTGACTGGGAACTGGACTTTAAGAATTTTGACGCAGGCTCCTATATAAAAGTATCCCCGACCAATAACGGTATGGCTATCGGCGTTAATTCCAAACATCCGGAACGGGCAATGGCATATCTTGAACTGATCAATCAGGACGAAGAAGTATTCCGGGCAATGCAATACGGCATTGAAGGAAAGACCTATGTTGTAGATGAAAACGGCTGTAAAACAACTCCGGAGGGCGTAGATCCGTCCACACTGGCGCTGCGCAATCTCGGCATGGGAACCCAGGTGGAAAAGTTTATGTTCAAGAATGCAGCGGATGAGCAGAAGGTATTGGATGAATTTGACAGCTATGAAAGCAATGCCGTATACTCCCCGCTGACCGCCTTCGTTTTTGATGATTCTGCTGTGGCGGCGGAATGCGCGGCAGTTGCGAATGTGCTTACAGAGTACAAGCTGCCTCTGGATTTTGGCGTATCGGATCCGGAAACAGCGCTGCCCGAGCTGAGGGAAAAGGTAAAGGAAGCAGGAGTCGATAAGATCATTGATGAAGTCAACAGACAGCTGGAAGAATATTTCGCAGCACAGTAAATAGGAAAGGAACCGAAGGTGAAGAGATTTGCTTTCGGTTCTTTCTGCAAGGAGGGATTTTGTGATGACAGGGAGAAGGGAAAATTATCCCTTCCCGCACAGGGGAGGATATAAACAGGGATTTTTGCCGAACCGGAGCCGGGAAAAAATGAACCGGGATCTGCAGCATTTATATGAAAGCTGGAAGGCGCTTTATCTGACAACGGAGGGCTGTCTGGAAGGGGAGCTGCGGGTATCCGGCGGAAACTGCTATCAGTTCGGAACCTGCTCGGAGGGCACCGGCTACGGCATGCTTTTATCCGTATATATGGCGAATGCCCAAAATCATGCCCATGAGGAATTCGACAGCATTTTCCGTTACTATAAAAATCATAGCCTGCCGGAATGCGGCCTGATGAGATGGGAGGCGGATCGGACGGGAAAGGATCTGAGCGAATATGTGGCGCCGGACGGGGATCTTGACGTTGCCTTTGCCCTTTTGGCGGCGCACAGGCAATGGGGAAGTGAGGGAGAGATCTGCTATCTGGAGGAAGGAAAGACACTGGTTGGCAATCTGATGGCTTATACGGTAAACAAGCCCCAATATCTGATTGCCAGGGCGCAGCTGGAAAATCCGGAGGGGCTCTCCTGGGATTATACGATGTCCTCTTATCAGATTCCGGCATATGCGCGGTTGTTTGCAGAGATAACAGGGGATGCCGGCTGGAAAAAGGTCAGGGATGCGGCATACCGTCTGTTCGCTTATTTTTATAAGCTGAATCCGGATACGGCGCTGGCCCCGTTCGTATTTCATCTGGATACCTTCGGGCCGGGGGGCGGCAAGCCCTATGTATTCAGCTATGATTCCTGCCGGGTCCCGTGGCGGACAGCGCTGGATTACCTGTGGTACGGAACGGATGAAACGGGGCTGGCCCATGACTATCCGCACCGGAATGCGGTATGGTTTTCCCGGTATATGGAGAGCCTTAACTGGGACTTCGACCGGGTGAGCGAACGGTTTTTGCTCTCAGGCATGCCGGTGTCGGAAAAATGTTCTCCCCGCAATATAACCGCGATGCTGGCTCCCGCGGCGATGGTGGATGAGTCCACCCGGGAATTGCTGGACAGGTCTTATGACTATTTAAGCAGGCAGGAACCGATGCTGGAATGGCCCGGCGATTATTTCCAGGATACGCTGGTCTTACTGGGAATGCTGACGATTACCGGAAATATGCCGAATTTTTATACAACAGAACCATACCCGGCTGATAAAGCGCGGTGACAGGAAAAGGAGACGAGAATGGAAAAAACATCATATTCTTTCCAGGACTGTTATGCGGTACTGGAAAACGGAAGCTTGCGGATTGGAAACGCTGTTGTGGAAAGAAGCTGGCGCATGGAGGGGGAGATCCCGGCGGTCTGTTCCCTAAAAAATAAAAAGACGGGAAAGGAGTGGCTGGACTGCGGCAAAGATGCGGACTGGCTCTGCGCCCGGAAGGAAAAGGATGCCTTTTTCCATGAAGATTTTCTGTCAGGGAAGCCGCGCAGCCTCAGGATGGAGGCTGGCAGCGACGATGACTGCGGAATCGGGAGGGAGCATTTAAAGGCGGCGGTGGTGCTGGAATACGCGGACTGTCAGCTTCGGTGGATTCACAGGATTTATCCGCAGACGGCAGTCCTGCGTTCCTGCCTGCAGGTTGTATGGAAGGATGGCCTGGGAACGAAAGAACAGGAGGAGCAGTGTGCGCTGACAGAGGAAAACCCAGGGGAGAAAAGAGAGATGCTGCCCGCTATGGGGACGCAGTTTTACGCACCGGAGCCGCAGGGAGACTATCAGGATGCATTTCCGCTGGCGCCGCTACACTGTAAATGGAAGAGTGTTTCCTTTGTGGACAGAACGGATGATTATGATAATCTGGTACATACTGACCACGGAATTTTTAACCGCAGGGAAAGCCGGTATATTAACGGAAATTTATTGTTTGCCGAGGATCCGTTGGATAAAGAGGGAATGCGAGTCTGGCGCTGCAGGATTACCACAGGGCGCTGCATTCGTTTTCCGAGCAGAAGGATGCTTTTGTGATGTCCAATACCTGGGGGGATCAGTCCTGCGATGGAAGGCTCAGTGAACAGTTTTTGCTGGAGGAATTGGAACAGGCGGGAAGGCTTGGGATTACGCTGTATCAGATCGACGACGGCTGGCAGAACGGGACCAGCGCCAATTCCGTAAACCCGGGCGGGGTCTGGAATGGCTATTATGCGGTAAATGCGGATTTCTGGGAGGTAAATCCCCTTCGTTTCCCCAACGGTTTGGAGCCGGTTGCGGCCTTTGCCAAAAGCAAAGGCGTGCGTCTGGGACTGTGGTTTTCTCCGGATTCCTCCCATGAGTTTGCCAATTGGAAAAAAGACAGCGAGACATTGATAGGGCTGCACCGCCGGTATGGGATTGCGGCTTTTAAGATGGATGGCGTGAAGCTGACCTCCAAGGTATCGGAAGAGAATCTCACAAAGCTGATACAGCAGGTGCTGACGGAAACGGATGGCAAGGTGTTCTTCAATATGGACGTGACGGCGGAAACCCGAAGCGGCTATTATGGCCGAATCCATTACGGTTCCCTGTTTGTGGAGAACCGTTTCACCGGAAAATTCGGGAAATGGCCCAATTATTATCCTCACCGGACGCTGCGGAATCTGTGGATGCTGTCGGAGTACATGCCGGCCAGCCGCCTGCAGATGGAGTTCTTAAATGTAGCCCGCAATCAGGAGCTGTATGAGGGCGATCCGCTGGCGCCTGCTGTATGCGGTATGGAATATTCCTTTGCGGTGACGATGTGCGCCAATCCGCTCGCCTGGATGGAGCTGACAGGTCTTAATGAGGCGGAGGCAAGGGTGCTGGAGAGGATCATTCCGCAGTACAGACAGGTGCAGAGCGACCTTTTATCAGGCTATGTCCTTCCCATCGGAGAAGAACCGGACGGCACGGCATGGACGGGATTCCAGTCTGTGAAAACAGAGGATAAGGGATATCTGCTGCTTATCCGGGAAAACAGCAGTGAGGAAACCCACCGCTGTCAGCTGCGCGGGCTGGCGGACTGCAGGCTGAAGCTGGAAGGCATTCTGGGAGATGCCGGGCAGCGTTCGGTACAGGTGGACGGGGAAGGGAAAGCGGCATTTACGCTGCCGGGAGCGTTTTGTTATGCGCTTTACAGTTATCAGGTTGAGAAGAGTGAAGAGTAGTAGTTAGAGAGTTTCTTGTAACAGTTCAGGCAGGTTTGCGCATTCACTGCGCAAACCGTGAGAAAACGTGATGCCAGCAGGCATCCGCCCCTCGCCAAAGGCGGCTTATCATGGGCGGATGCAGTAGCAGTTCGGCCAAAGGCCGAACTGTTACAGTTTCTTTGCTTATTTTTACTTCCGGGTTGATATTATTCAGAAAATTACATATAATAAATATGTAAAGAAAGTAAAGAATTTCAAGCATATGTGAAAGGATGATGAAGATGGAAGTAGCAAAAATTTCAAGCAAAGGACAGATTACGATACCAGTATCCGTAAGGAATAAATTGAAACTGAAAACAGGTGATAAGATTGTCATTTTGGAAGAAAACGGCAGGTTTTATTTTGAAAACTCTGCAATGTTGGCATTTAAACATGTTGAGAATGCTTTTGCGGACGAAGCTAAAAAAGCAGGCTTTCAAAATGAGGAAGAAATGCAGGCTTATATGAAGGAAATCAGGAAAGAAGTGAGGGGGGATTAACTTGAGGGTAATGCTTGATACAAATATTTTTATTTCCATGATTTTCTTCCCTTCCAAGCAGACAAGAGAGCTTGCCCGGCGGCTGACGGATAATCACCAGATTGTCGTTTGTGATTATGTAATTGAAGAACTGCGTCTTGTGGTAGAACGTAAGTTTCCGGGGAAGAGAAAATTTATAGACAGATTTTTTCTGGAACTACCTTTTGAACTTGTCTATACGCCGAAAACGTTAGACTTAGACGAATTTCCGGAAATGCGTGATGCGAAGGATGCCCCTATTCTTGCAACGGCGATCATGGAAAGTGTAGATATTTTCCTGACCGGTGATAAGGACTTTCTGGTTATGGAAGTTGATATGCCGGATATTATGACAATGGCAGAATTTTTACAGTTGTGTGATTAAATTATTTAGTACATCCAGTATGAGGTATATATTACCCATACGGTTATAAAGAGGGTTCCCTGTTCGGAAGAAGCAGCTGAAATTAAACTTTTTGTTTAATTTCAGCTGTTTTTGTTGACATCCGGATATAATTGTGCAATACTTATTACAACACTTAAATTAATAGTTATAATAAGTATTAAACGGAGGGGAACAAATGAGAGGAAAGAAAAAAGTATCACTGGCTATGGCAGCCATTCTGGCGGTATCACTGCTTGCCGGCTGCGGCGCAAAAGAAGGCGGAGGGAACGGTGCGCAGCAGGCGGATCAAAGCTATTCCCTTTACATAGGCAATGCCTGGACCGCCACAATGTTTGATGCAGGGAATAAGGATGTGGTCCTGCAGGAGCTGGAAAAGAAAACAGGAGTCAGTCTGGATGTGGAGCTGGTGAAATCAAGCGATGTGAATTCAGAGATCAATGTCATGCTGGCATCAGGGGATCTGCCGGATCTGATCGTGGCGGACGGTGAGACGCGGACACAGATGATCAGGGACGGCTATGTGATTGCGCTGGACGATCTGATTGAAAAATGCGCGCCGGACATGAAGAAGAACCTGGGATTCGTTTTTCCTGAATGGCGGGAACGTGACGGCTCCATGTACGGCGTTGGCTGCTTTGTCTGGAACGATCCCAGATATGCGCTGAACCTTACGGTAAACACGGTACAAATCCGTTATGACATGCTGAAGGAGCTGGGGTATGACAAGCTCGACAGGGAAGAACCCATGCAGTCCTTTATTACGGTGGATGAATATATGGATTTGCTCGCTCAGGTGAAGGAAAAATATCCGGAGGTATATCCGGCGCTGTTTTCCACGGAACATGCAATTGAAGTACTGCTCAAGGCGAAGGGCTTACAGTGCGTGAGACTGCCTGACAGTACCTATAATGTCTATGAGGACGGCAAGGCGGTCAGCGTTTTCAGCAGCAAATATATGCCTGAGATGATTACCTTCCTGAATGATTTCTGCCGGAACGGCTATGCACCGGATGGCGTAACTGCTTTTAAACAAGAAGAAAACCAGGCTTTGCTGGCACAGGGGAAGGTATTCAGCACACTGGGCAGCGTGGAGGGCCTGGATGCGGCAAATGCAGCTCTGGCAGCGGAAAATGATGAAACAAGATTCGTATATTTCTATCTGGTGGAGTCGGAAGAAATTAAAAATGTCCTGATTAACGGCTATGCGGCGGCGGAAGGCCCGAATCTGATGATAACAAAGGACTGCAAGGATCCGGAAGGCGTTATGAAATTCCTGAACTACTGTGCAACGGAGGAAGGAAGTACCATCATCGGCGCAGGCGTGGAAGGCGTTACCTATACCAGGGATGCAGACGGAACCATTGTTCCTACGGAAGAGGTTGCCAAGGGCTATGCCATGTGGGATACGAATATGATCAAGAAATACGGCATCGGCAGCTGGCTGAATATTCTCCCCTCCATGGAAGGCCTCGATGAGAACGGAAATGCATATGATGTGAATGCGCAGACCGCGTTTACACAGGATAAATGGGTTATGTACAATAATAAGGACTGGGAGCATTTCGCATACCCGAGAACGATCAATGCCAATGCGAAAATAGATTCCGCCACCCAGAAGCAGGCCCATGAAGCGCTTTCCAAAATTTCCACCTATGCCTTTGACCGGATTGCCAAGGCGGTGGCACAGCCTGACGAAGAAAGCTGTATGGCGGAATGGAATAAATGCCTGGAGCAGATGAATGCGGATGGCCTGGAGGAACTGGACAAAGCGCTGGCGGACAACTGGAATGCCCTGGCGGAGGCTTACGGCAAAAGCCCGGAAAAGATATTCCAGACTCCGGCGGAAGGCGAGTAATTTGAAAGTGACGGCTGCTGCTCCTGCAGCGGCCGTTTTTCAGAAAGGAATCCGGGCCCGCAGCCGGGAAGGGGCCTGAGACGGAAAGGCACGGGGGAAAGAATGAAGGGTAAATTTACCAAATTCAAAAAACAATACAGACTGCAGCTTATTATGATTCCCATGACAATTTGGGCGATACTTATTTTTTATATCCCAATTCTGGGCAACGTTATCGCGTTCCAGGATTACAGTATCGGAAAAGGGATTTTTAACAGCCCCTGGGTGGGACTGAAGCATTTTGTAAGCTTTCTGACAAACCGTTATACGCTGCAGCTCATACGGAACACGCTGGCAATGAGCCTGATGGGATTGGTTTTCGGCACTGTCTGCGCAATTTTCCTGGCGCTTGTCATCAATGAAATCGGGAACATGAAGGTGAAGAAGACGGTGCAGACCATTTCCTATATCCCACACTTCATTTCCATGGGCATCTGTGCCAATATTTTCATCCAAATCCTGGGAAGAAGGGGACTGATGAACAATATCCTGCAGGGAACCGGCCTGCTGGACCAGCCTTTTGCGTTTCTGGAGGAGGAGCATCTGTTCTGGATCATCATGACGGTACAGATTGTTTGGAAGGAAGTGGGCTGGAATGCGATTATCTATCTGGCGGCCATCACGGGTATCTCCAGCGATATATATGAAGCGGCGGCCATTGACGGCGCGGGCAGGCTGCAAAGGATCTTCTATATCACACTGCCGAGCATAGCGCCGACGATTATCATTTTGCTGATCATGGATTTCGCCAAAATATTCAACGGGGGATTTGAACAGCAGCTGTTGATGTTTAATTCCAGTGTCATGGACTATGCGGAGGTCATAAACACCTATGTTTATAAAAGAGGTATGGGAGCGGCTGATTTCTCCTTTGCCACCGCTGTCGGTATGTTCCAGTCCATTATCAGTATTATTCTGCTGGTGCTGCTGAATAAATTTTCAAAAAAAGTAACGGAGGTTTCGCTATGGTAAAGAAGGACGGAAAACAGGGAAAGCACAGATCAGACCGGGCGCTGGATATTTTTCTTTATGTATTTTCCTTTTTATTTGTACTGGTAATTGTCCTGCCCTTTATTCACCTCATCGCGTTATCGTTCAATGACGGTTTGGATGCGTTAAAAGGCGGAATCGGATTATGGCCCCGGAAGGTTACGCTGGAAAATTATAAGATCATACTTCAGGAGCAGAGCCTGTTGAGAGCGAGCCTGGTTTCCGTTGCCAGAACCGTGGCAGGGACCTTTTCTTCTCTGGTTCTTACAGGGCTGGTGGCCTATTGTCTGACAAGAAGGGAACTTGTGGGCAGGCGGTTTTATCTTATCGTGTTTCTGCTTCCCATGTATATTGGCGCGGGGCTGATCCCCACTTTTCTCACCTATAAGGCCCTGCACCTTACGAACAGCTTTGCAGTTTACATAATCCCAAATCTGGTGTGGGCATATAACATCATCATTATCAGAACCTTTTTCGACAGCCTGCCCAAGGCGTTGGAGGAATCGGCAATTCTCGACGGTGCGAATGAACTGCAGATTTTTTTCAAGATTTATGTACCTTTGTCCATGCCTGTGATTGCGACGATAGGGCTGTTCAATGCGGTGTGGCAGTGGAACAGCTGGTTTGATACGGTAATGTATATCAGGGGAAATGCCTGGGATACTCTTTCCAGCCTGCTTGCGCATATGCTGATGGAACAGCAGACGAACTTTATTAACGACATGAAGCTGGCCAAACGGGCGGTATCGCTAACCCCTGAGGTACTCAAGGCGGCCATGACGATGGTTACGGTAATTCCTATTATGCTTGTCTATCCGTTTTTACAGAAATATTTTATAAAGGGCGTCATGATAGGGGCGGTGAAAGGCTGATTAAGAGATGGTATATGAAAATGATACGATGAAAATGAAAGCATTGGCGGATGCAATAGAGGAAAAAAAGAAGCCGGACGGAAGCTGTCTGATCGGCTTTGACGGATATATAGATGAGCTTTATTCGGTGGTGCAGAAGAGAATGGGACCCGAGGAGTATACGGCATACGATAAAATTGAGGATTTCGGCAGACGCATTCTGTGGGCTTCAGGAAAGAGCGCGGATTTGGAGATCTGCCCCCACAAGATAAAGTTCGGGGGAAATGCCCCGATCCTGGCAAATACACTGGCTTCCTTAAATTACCGGACCACCTGCATCGGCCAGCTGGATACGGACGGCGGGGACAGCCCGTTTGCCAAAATTCATCCTTGCTGTAAGAGGATCAGTACAGGGAAAGCGAGCCGGACAATCGCTCTGGAATTCCGGGACGGCAAGATTATGCTGGGAAACCTGCAGGGAAGCCATACCGGCTGGGAGGAAATCCGGGAAAAGACAGGAGCCGGCCGGCTTTCCTCACTGGTGGAGGACAGCAGCCTGATTGGCATGGTGAACTGGGGCGGCATGTACCGGATGAATGAAATCATGGAAGGCATGGCGGAGGAAATGCTGTTTCCCATGAAGGCAGAGCTGAAAAGAAAAAAGGATATCTTCCTGGATCTGGCGGATCCGTCCGCCAGGCCGGAAGGGGATATGGAGCGGCTTTTTGCACTCATCCGCCGTCTGGCCGGGGATTTCCGCGTTACCGTGGGTATGAATGAAAACGAGGCGGGAAAAATCGGGGATCAGCTTTGCGGCGGAGAGGAAAGCATGGAGGAGACCGGAGAAAAAATAAGGAAAGCGCTTCATCTGAACCGTCTGGTAATCCATACAAATCATAGGGTATTCGGCTTTGCGGACGGGCTGGTGGAGGAATATGCGGGAATGCATGTGGAAAACCCAGTGCAGACTACCGGCGCGGGAGACCATTTTAACGCGGGCTTCTGCCTGGGAATCCTGGAAAACAGAAGCCTTTATGAAAACCTGGTCCTGGGGCAGGCGACGGCTTCCTGTTATATCAGCACCGGAAAGACACCGGACAGAGCAGCGCTTGCAGACTATATCCGGAAGCATTATCATTTTATAGATGAGAGGAAAAACAATGACTGAAAAATTTTATCTTGAGGATATTCTGTCACAGAAGGCGGAGCTCCAGAAAATGATGGCACATTACCGCAGCGGACAGGAACTGGAAAAATTGTTGCGGTTAAAAGAATTAAAGGGCAGAAAAATTATTTTCAGCGGTATGGGCAGCTCCCATTTCTGTGCTTATGGCGCAGCAGTCAGGCTGCAGCAGCATGGGATCAGCAGCCAGGTGATTTCCACGGGAGAGCTGATTTATTATGAAAAAGAATGCCTGGAGAAGGATACGGTGCTCTGTCTGATATCACAGTCCGGGGAGAGCGCTGAAACAAAACATCTGCTGGAGCTGGCGGGGGATGATATTTTCCTGATCGCCGTAACCAATCACCCGGAAAGCACGCTGGGAAGAAGGGGCCGCATTTGCTTTCCACTGTATGTCGCGGATGAGATATCGGTGACAACCCGCACCTATCTGAGTTCACTGATAGTGACACAGCTGATTGCGGCGGCAGTGGCCGGAGAGGAGCTGTCTCCGATTCTGGCGGAGTATGACAAAACGGTTTCCCGAATCGGCGGTTACCTGGCGGCCTGGCAGGAGGAAACGGACAGACTGGCGGACTTCTGCCGGGACATGAAATATATCTGTCTGATTGGAAGAGGGGATTCCCTGTCTTCGGTAAGAGCGGGGGCTTTATTTTTCCGTGAGGTGGTGAAGTTCCCGGCGCTGGATTTTGACAGCGCGGAGTTCCGGCATGGCCCCATGGAAATGGTGCAGGAGGATTTTTACGGTATTGCATTCGCGCCGTCAGGCAGAACGCAGAGGCTGAGCCTGCAGATGGCTGCGGATATTGCGGCAAAGGGAGGGAAGGTCATTCTGATAACGGATGGGGGAGCCTGCGGTTCTGCTGTATTGGAACAGGAGAATGTACTTCCGGTGATGCTTGGGGAAATAAAGGAGTATGCCAGCCCGGTCCTGCAGATATTGCCGGTCCAGCTGCTGGCCAATGAGCTGGCGGAAGAGAAAAAAATACCGGCAGGGGTTTTCCGGTGGGGAAGCAAAGTCATGGAGGTGGAGTGAAAAATGGATAAAACACAGCATTATGTAGTCGGGGTGAGCCATATTGATATGGCTTTCGTTATGAGAGAGGAAGCCCAGGAGGAAATGATTGATATCCTTCTGGAGCGGATTACGGGGGCGCTGGAGAGAAACAGGGAGCTTACATTTGCGTTGGAGCAGACCGCGCATTACCGGAAGCTGGAAAAAAGAAGGCCGGATTTATTCCGTAAGGTGAAGGCGCTTCTTGCTGAAGGACGTCTGGAATTCATGGGAGGGATGGCAACCACCGCGGAAACGAATTTTCCCAACGGCGAATGTCTGGTGCATAATCAGGGCATGGGGCTGGAATGGCTGGAAAAGAATCTGGGTGTAAGGCCGCAGAGCGGGTGGCTGGTGGATACGTTTGGATTAAATGCGCAGATTCCCCAGATCATGAAGCAGTTTGGCATGAAGGATTTATACGCCAACCGGTTCGGCGGAAACAAAAGATATGATCTGTTTTGGGATGAAGGGCTGGACGGAAGCCGGATCCGGGTAAGCGGAAGGGATCTGGCCTCCTTAAATCTCCGGCCGGACAGCCAGGCATTTGTTTTCTGCAGAAACTGGGGGGATGTGGACCGGTTGTTTGCCGATGCCGATGCCTTAAATTCGGAGTTCCCCAAGCTGGTGGTTTACTATCTGGAGAATGAGGAGGTGTACAGCGAATATTACTGCAGCCTGGTGAGGGAAAGAGCGGAAAAAGGTGAGGCATGGAAGCATTCCTCCTATGGGGAATACAGCAGGGCGCTGGAGGAATCGGCAGGCAGCCTGCCTGTGCTTTCAGGGGATTTGAACCCGGAATTTACCGGAACCTATGCCCTCAGGACACCAATCCGGCCGGGAAACAGGAAAGCGGAGACGATGCTTCTGGAGGCCGAAAAATGGTCCGCCCTCCTGACGGGAGAAAATCCAGCTGCCCTGGAGGAATGCTGGTGGGATATTTTCATCAACCAGTTTCATGATGTTTTTTCCGGTTCCCATGAGGATATTACCTACCAGAGAGTGATGGACCGGTTCCGGAATATTTGCGATACGTCTCAGGAAACCCTGAAGAAGGCGTTTGCCATGGAAGAGGACGGGGAAAGCATCCTTTGCTGCAACGGCCTTCCCTGGGCCAGAAGGGAATGGGTGGAGCTTCCTGCTCCGGACTGCGGGATGGTTCTGGCGGCGGACAAAACGGCAGTGCCTTCTGTCAGCAGGAATGGGAAGACCTATTTTCTGGCGGATGTGCCGGCAGGAGGGATCAGGCAGTACCTGTGCCGGAAATCGGACGGACCGGTCGCCGGAGAAGAACTGCAGGGCAATGAAATCTGCAATGAATTTTTACGGCTTCGATTAAGCGAGAGAGACGGTATTGACGCGCTGGAGGACAGGGAAGGAAACTGCTTTATTTCCAAAGCGGCCGACTTCCTGGTTGCAGAGGAGGATTTGGGCGGCCTGCAGATCGAGGCGTGTACCGGAAACTCAATTTATGCAATGACAGGAACGGTCCAGGTGGGGAAGACAGTGAAAAATGCGATGGAAGAAAGTATCTCCCTATCCGGCATTTTTCCTGAAATGCCCTGGAATAAGGGGAAAAATTCCCTGAAGTGGAATGCGCAGTTCTCCCTGCGAAAAGGGGAGCGGGCGCTTCGCCTGAAGCTGACGCTTGACTGGGAAGGGGAAGCAACGAGAATCAGGCTGCGGATTCCCGGCTGTATGAGAGGCAGGGATGTGTATTATGAAATCCCCTTCGGCGTAGTCAGAAGGGATGCTTATAACAACCTTCCCACGGCAAAGGGGGAATGGCCTGCCCACCGGTTTGCGGCCATGGAAGACGGCAGGATGGGAATCGCGCTGATCAATACCGGAGTGGCCGGCGTGGAGCAGGAAGGAAGCACATTGGAAACCACTCTGATCAGAGCCTATGGCGACAGTGATAATGTGTGGATTAAACCCACCCCTCTTGCTTCCCAATATGGACAGCAAAGCTTTGAATTTTTAATTGCCCCTTATATGGGAAGCTGGCAGGATGCGGAAATTATCCGTCTGGCGCAGGAATTTAACCAGCCCGTCAGTGTATGGCAGGGACGCAGCCGGTACAGCGGGAAAGAAACGTCCTGGTTTGAAATCAGGGAAAGAAACCTGGTGCTGTCCGATATCAAAATGGCCTGGGATGGTTCCGGAGAAACAATCCTGCGGATTTATGAGTCGGAGGGCGTGCCCACGGAAGGGACTGTGCGGATTCAGGGCCTGGAAAAAGCATGGATGTCGGACCTTCGTGAGTCAGGCGGGACAACGCTTGAAAATGACGGAGAACTGCTGCATCTGAAGTTTTTGCCTTTTGAAATTAAGACCATCAGGCTGAGCAGAACGCCTGTGTAAAGAACATCAGTGTAAAGCGCATGGGATGCAAAGCGCAGGGATGCTTGCGAAGAAAGGCCGGATATGGTAAAACTGTTATAAAAGGGAAGGTTGGTAAAATATGGACAACATAATTAACAGTGCGGCCCAGATACGGCATAACAATAAAAAGAAAATTCTGAATTATTTAATGATGCATGATTGCGTTACGAAAAAGGAAATCGCTATGCAAACGGATCTTAGCCCGGCAACGGTATCCAATTTGAGCAATCAGCTGATTGAGGATGGTTTTATATTGGTTTCCTCCTATCAAAAATCAAGTGGTGGGAGAAATGCAGGACTTCTTACAATCAAAAATAACCGCAAGTATTATCTTGCATTAAGAATCATTGATGAATTCCAGGTGGAAGCGGCATTGATTTCCTTTGAGAAGGAAATCGTAAAATCTTTCTTTGTTTCCGTTAAGGATAACAGCATGTCCGGAATGATGGAGGCCTGTGAAGCCGGCATTAGCAGATGCCTGGAAGGGGAGCCGGACTTTCAGGGAGAAATCCTGGGTGTAGGGGTTGCTCTTCCTGGCATTGTTGATATGGATAAAGGAATCTTATTGAATTCTACCATTGCCTTTCTTGAAGACAAGCCGGTGGTTACTGAACTGCAGCATAGAATCAAATATCCGGTTACCGGAGCGAATGAGTCAAATATACTGGCATTGGCTTTGGCAACACAGGAAAACAGGGATACCCTTCTGCAGGATACCATTTACCTGCATGTGGATGAGGGCCTGGGAATAGGTATTATTTGTAATGGCAGTTTGTTAACCGGGAGCCATAATCAGGGTGGTGAAATCAGCCATATGCCGATTGGAAGTAAAGGGCTGTTATGCAAATGCGGCAAGCGCGGTTGTGTAGAAACTGAGCTATCGCTTAATGGTTTTTTAAATGATTTTGAAGAAATTGCAAATAGAAATGTATCATGGAAGGATTTCTGCCTTGAGGCGGAAAACAAAAATGTACATGCAATGCAGGTTCTGGAGGAGAAAGGAAGAGTTCTGGGCAGATTATTTTCCATTTTGGATGCTTTGTTTGATCCGTCTGTATTCTATCTGGGGGGAAGGGGCGTAGATCTTTTTGATGAGATGGCGGCTTATATAGAAAATGAGTATCGCAGCCGTTTGTTTATTGATAAGAGTAAGTCTCTGCGGCTTTATCCCTGCTATGATTATGATAAACTTTTATTGAAAGGGTGTGCTGATTTAGCTTTTGACTATTTTGCGCTGCAAGATTAATGGTGGTGGAAGATGATAAGCGGTTGGATACATTGAACTGTAGTAATTTAAACCTGGTGGGACATGTATGTGAAAGTCTGTTTGACGGACTGTCGGCATTCAGCCGGCGCTGGGGCTGACGGACTGTACCGTGAAGATGTTCTATTCCATGGATCCCTCCCGGGCCATCGGTCACTGGTACGGGGATGTGATCGAACCGGGAAATCAGCACGGCCTGGCATCCTACAGGTTTGCCGTGGAAGCCGTCCCGGGAGAACGGGAATCGATATCCCATGAGACCTGGGGGGAGGCCCGGACGGAAGTAATTCCCTATGAGGAAACGGCGGATAAATCGCTGTATTCCATGGAGAACAGATATAATGGCGTTGACTATGATCCGAACAGCATAGGCTGAAAAAGGGCAGGGCTGCATAGACATTTGTAAAGGGGGCAATATGCCGGAACTACTGAAAAACAGGTATAATTACGAATCTCTCCAAGAGCTGGCTTTGCGTGTAAAGGCCGTATATCCTTCATTTCAGGAGGAGGATTTTGTAAAGGCTGTTATCAACGAGACATGGGAAGCGTTAGAGCTGAAAGCCCGTATGCGGCAAATCTCTGTGAATTTGGGCAGATATCTGCCGGACGATTATGAACAGGCGATTGGCATCCTCAATAAGGTAGTGGAAGGTTATCCTGAAGGGTATAACGACTTTGCTTTCATGTATTTCCCGGATTTTGTTGAGGTCTACGGACAGGAAGAGCGCTATTGGGATTTGTCCATGGCTGCGCTGGAAAGATTTACCGCATTATCATCTTCTGAATTTGCAGTGAGGCCATTTATCATAAAGCATGAAGAGCGTATGATGCGGCAGATGGCCGTCTGGGCCGGGCATGGCAATGAGCATGTCCGGCGTCTTTCCAGCGAGGGCTGCCGGCCGCAGCTGCCCTGGGGACAGGCCCTGACCAGTTTTAAAAAAGACCCGTTGCCGGTTCTTGGCATTCTGGAGCGGCTGAAAGCCGATCCGTCTCCGTATGTCCGCAAAAGCGTGGCAAATAACCTGAATGATATCTCCAAAACACATCCTGGACTGGTCATAAAAACGGCAAAGGACTGGTACGGGGGAAATGAGTATACGGACTGGATTGTGAAGCACGGGTGCAGGACGCTTCTGAAAAAGGGAAACAGGGATGTGCTGGATATCTTTGGTTTTGCGGATGCCGGCTGTGTGAAGGTTACCGGCTTTGCACTGGAGGATGAGTGTGTGGCTATCGGGGGAAATCTGGCTTTTTCCTTTACAGTCGTGGCAAAAAAGGCCGCCAGAATACGTCTGGAATACGGGATTGATTATGTAAAGGCAAACGGTACGCGGAGCCGCAAAATATTCCAGATATCCGAGATAACCTTACAGGAAAACGAGATGAGGCTCTATACGAAAAAACATTCCTTTGCAGAAGTAAGCACCAGAAACCATTACCCCGGCCCCCATTCGGTTACGCTTATTGTGAACGGCACCGCGGTGGGGACGCTGGATTTTGAAGTATTACCGATAGCATAGAGGGATAATCATCCGTTGCGGCATACACCAAAAGGTATGCCGCAACGGTTTTTACTGCATTTTCCTGCCTTATTCATAAACTTCGATGATCACTTTCTCTGCGATAAACTCATCTCCGTCAAAGTACCCCTGCGCTTCCAGGCCGGTCCCGTCCTGAAGCTCAGAAAAAGCTGCTTCCTCTTCTTTAATGTCCTCACCGCCGCCCTTAATTGTCCATCGCATGAATACTGTTGAGTCCAGGCACCGGACGGTCACTAATTCTTCCTCCGGGCTTCCGGCCTCCGGCATTACAATAACCGCTCCCTGCCCATCCGTGGAGTCCTCATATAACGTGCGGCTGAGCACAAAAGAATCCTGGGAAACACTTCTTACTTTCCCGCCGATAAAAATCAATTCCGGGTTTTCCACTTCGTTATTTCCCGCTGCATCATTCCCTGCTTCCCTGTTTTCGGGCACAGTGCTTTCCTGCCCATTGTTTTCTGCTCCTTCACTATTTGCTCCATTTTTTTCACCGCCGCCATCATCGTACACTTGCTGCGATGTATCCTCTGCCGTGGCTTCGGTGGTAGGGACAGCCTGCGGGGAGGCTGTGTCGCTGCTTTCAGCCGCCGGTTTATTACCGCATCCTGCTGCCGCGGTAATTGTGAGTGACAGAACTGCTGCTGCCAACATATACTTTCTGTTCATCTTTAATTTCCTCTCTTTGCTTTTTTTACAGGACAGCACCACATGCAGTCCGGCCCTGATTTATTATCCATTATAGATATGATTTCTCTAAGTCATATCTAAGTGGTGCGGCAGGCCAGTGCAGGCAGGATTTCTTTTTCATTCTGTTTCTGATTATGTTTATCGCCGTATGGGGAATAAATGCCGGATTGCTTTTTCCTCATAGCCGGAATATGATGGATATAAAAACTGAAGGTGGTGAACTGCGTAAGTGTTTGGCCGGGCTTGGGGAAGGATGAAAAAAATATGGATTTACAATTGAAAAATAAGGTATTCTTAGTGACCGGAGGAAGCAAAGGAATCGGAAGGGCTGTCGTACTGTAATTGCTGAAAGAGGGCGCAAATGTTGTTGCAGGCGCAGGCGGAGGCTCCACGGGAACAGTACTGGAAACGCCGGCGGAGGATTGGCGCAGCCAGTATGAGATTAAGGTCGGCGGCGTCCTGAATACGGTGAAGCCCGCAGTAAAGGAGCTTTTAAAAGCAGAGGCACCCAGAATTGTAATTATCAACGGAATAACGGCCAATATCCCGGATTCCCATATGGCGGCGGTAAGCGCTTCCCGGGCGGCGGTTAAGCAGGTCGCTTATATGCTGGCACAGGCCCTTGCGCCGGATATATGTGTAAATACAATAAATTTAGGCGCAATCGATACGGAGCGTCAACTGGCCAGATATAAAAAATCCCAATCATTATTGAGCTTTGAAGCCTGGAAAGAGGAGGAGGCGAAAAGGAGAGGGATTCCCTTCGGCAGGCTTGGTCGGGCGGAAGAAGTTACACCTGTGGTTTTATTGCTGCTGTCGCCGCTTTCCTCCTATATAACAGGCAGCTCTGTTGATATCGACGGCGGGCTGAACATTCATTGGAAATAATAAGAAGAACGTAAAAGTCACTATGACGGAATGAAGATATATGATACACTTTTCATGGCGGAGCGATTGGACATCAATGTGTAAAAAGTGATTAGACATCAATATGTAAAAAAGCATCTGAAAGGGAGGAAAATTATGAACTGGGAGCCATGGACCGGCTGTTATAAAGCAAGCGACGGCTGTACGAACTGCTATTTTTACGGACCGTATGCGAAACGCTATGGGCAGAACACGATACAAAAAACGGACAAATTCGACTGGCCCATACGGAAAAATGCGAAAGGCGAATACAATATCAAAGGGAACAAAATTCTTGCGACCTGTTTTGCCACTGATTTTTTCCTTCCCGAAGCGGATGAATGGCGTAAAGAAGCCTGGTCCATGATCAGGGAAAGAGCAGATATAGATTTTTTAATCCTGACAAAGCGGATTGACCGTTTTCCGGTATCGCTGCCTGCGGACTGGGGAGAAGGATATGACAATGTAAATATCGGCTGTACTGTTGAAAATCAGGAACTGGCCGACGCCAGGCTTCCCCTGTTTTTATCCTATCCGATAAAACGGAGGTTTATCGCCTGCGCGCCACTTTTGGAGGCGATAGATTTGACGCCCTATCTGCATGGCGTGGAGCATGTTACCGTCGGCGGGGAAACGGGACGGGAAGCACGCCTGTGTGACTATGACTGGGTGCTTGATATCCGTGAGCAGTGCGTGAAGGCGGATGTTACCTTCTGGTTTAAAAATACAGGCTCATTTTTCAGGCGCAATGGCGTAACCGAAAAAATAAACCCGTATAAACAGACCGGTATGGCGAAGGAATTAGATATAGATATTTATAACGGGAAAAGGTTATTTTAACGGGAGGAAGCCCAGCATTTCATTCCCCGGGGCAAACCTGGCGGCGGGAAAGCAATTTTCAAATACGATTCGGCACGGAAACGGAGATATATGCAGATAGATGGACAGAAAAAAACTTGTCAGCGAAAGCATTGATTATATCATACAGCATTTGGAGGAAGAATTATCCCTGGATACCGTAGCTGCGCATTTTTTTATAACAAAATTCTATTTCAGCCGGATCTTCAGGGAAGAAACCGGGGAAACTCTCTATTCCTTTATTAAACGCTGCAGGATGGATCAGAGCGCCGTGGATATGAAGCTGAATCCAACAAAAGCGATTACGGACATCGGTTTGGATTACGGGTACAGCTCTTCCAACTACAGTTCTGTATTCAGAAAGCGTCATAATACCTCGCCTGCGATGTTCCGGCAGTCCCTTGCGACGCGCAGCATGCCCGTGCCGTTTGCCCCGGATCGGATTGCCCGCTTCCAAACCGCGGAGGAATATGCCTCCCGGATTGAGCTTTTGGAGCTGGGGGATTTTTTTGTGGTGTATGAGCGGTTTATTGGGAATTATGCGGAGCTTGAAAAGAACTGGTATCAGTTTTTGGATAAATACAAGGTACTTTTACGGGAGGACACTATCCTGGCGGAGCGTTTTTTTAATGATCCGGCAATTACGGACCCGACGCAGTGTATCTGCGATATATGCATGTCGGCGGAACCGGACTGTGGTCTGGATAATGTAACGTGGATCAAAGGGGGAAAGTGGCTGGTTTATCATTTTGATGGTGAAATCAGGGATATTTTTGAAACACTGCAGGGGATTTTCAGCGTTTGGTTGCCTCAAAGCGGCTGCAAAATGGCGCAGCGGTACGGATTGAATATTTATCACAGCATCGACAGGGAAAACCACAGGGTGAAAATGGATTTATGTATTCCGGTCTGAAAAAAGCAAGAATTCAGAAGTCGGCAGGACAGCTTCCTCTCTATAATAAAGAAGGTTTGAAAAATCTTTTTTATTGAGGAGAGGAGGTTTTTTTTACGCAATTTTTATACATTTGCTGTATCAAAGGAAATAAATGCAGATAACCGGAATGTTACACAGGATAAAAGGGAGAAAATTATGTTCGATATAAGAAAAATACAGGAAGATGTAATCTATAAGGCTGTCAAAGCCGAAAGCGATGAGGAAACCGCAAGGGAAGTGGTATATGGCGGGCAGCAGAAAAAGGCAGAAAATAATCCAGGATGGGTAAAGGCGGCAATGCACCGCCTGGAGAGCAGCTTCGATAGCGGAACCGTGAAGCAGATACGGAGGAACTGTCAGTGCGGTTACGGGATGGAGGAAAAGCTGGCGCTTGTAAAGGAGCTGAAGGCGGAGGCGTCAAGCATAGATGAATTTGCGGCTTCCGGGAAAGCAAGGGCGGCCGGGCTGTTCTGTAAGGATGGCGAGTTGTTTTTACAGTTTGTTTTTTGTCCCTGCCCTATGCTTGCCGAGGTGGATAGGCTGGAGACGGACACCTGGTGCCAGTGTACCACCGGGTACAGCAAGATCCTTTTTGAAACAGCATTTTCCTGCAGGGCAGACGTGGAGCTGCTGAAAAGCATAAAGATGGGCGACGATGTATGTCTGATGAAAATCACGCTTCATAACCCTGTCTGGAGGTAAGGAGCGCGCAGGATAGATGCCTGCTGTTAAGGCATATTTGTGTGGACGTCACAGTAAGTGTACAGACCTGCCTGAACAGTAACCGGGCCATGGGGACAAAACGCAGCAAAAATTGTCATGAATGGTATTTTGTTTTCTGCTATGCTGTACTCCGGATGTTTTTAGGGACTGAAAGCCAAAGGAGAGAACAAATGGAAGAGATGGACAAAAAATGCGTGGGCCGGACGGCGGATATTGTTGTGCACGGGTTGACCCAGAATAATCTGAAGCATGTAACCTTCAGAATACCAAAAGAGAAAATCACAGTGTTTACCGGAGTGTCCGGCTCCGGTAAATCCAGTATTGTTTTTGATACCATCGCCGCAGAATCACAGCGGCAGATGAATGCTGCCTACCCGGCATTTGTAAGGTCAAGGCTTCCCAAATACCCGAAACCGGCGGTGGAACGCATCGACAATCTGACGGCCTCCATCATCGTGGATCAGTCCCCTTTGGGCGGGAATGCCCGTTCCACTGTGGGCACCATCAGCGGCTTATATGCCAGCCTGCGGCTGCTTTTTTCCAGGATAGGAAAGCCCGCTGCGGGAACGGCGTCCTACTTTTCCTTTAATGATCCCAACGGGATGTGCAGGACCTGCTCCGGCCTTGGGAAGGTCACAAAAGTGGATATAGGGGTTATCCTTGATCCGGATAAATCCTGGAACGAAGGCTGTGTAAAGGATTCCCTGTACCGTCCCGACGCCTGGTATTGGAAGCAGTATGCACAGTCCGGCCTGTTCGACCTGGACAAGCCGGTCCGGGAATATACAAAAGAGGAATATAACCTGCTTCTTTACGGCTCCCGCGACGGCGGCGGAGAGCCGGAGGATCCGAAGGTACCCGGGCTGTACAATTTTTTTACAAAAAAGCTCCTGAACCGGGATATCAGCAATAAAAGCAGACATACCCGGGAAAAGTCGCAGAGCCTGGTGACAGAAACGGAGTGTACCGCCTGCCATGGAAAACGGCTGAATGAGGCCGTCCTGCGCTGCAGAATCAACGGTTATTCCATTGCGGATATGTGCGGGATGGAGTTGACGCAGCTGAGGGAGGTTCTGTCACAAATATCGGATCAAACGGTATCGGTGCTGGTGGATACCCTGATCGAGGGACTGGACAGGATGATCGATATCGGCCTGCCCTACCTGCATCTGAACCGGGAGACGCCCTCCCTTTCCGGCGGCGAAGCGCAGCGGCTGAAGCTGGTGCGGTATATGGGCAGCAGCCTTACCGGCATGACCTATATATTTGACGAGCCAAGTGCCGGGATGCATCCCCGCGATGTGGGCCGCATGAACCGCCTTCTGATGCAGCTGCGGGACAAGGGCAATACGGTCCTGGTGGTTGAGCATGATAAGGATGTGATTTCCATTGCGGATCATGTGATAGATGTGGGGCCGATGGCAGGACAAAACGGCGGTGAGATCGTCTTTGAAGGAAGCTTCCGGGAGCTGCTTTGCGCCGATACCTTAACGGGAAAGGCCATGCGCCAGTCCCTGCCGTTGAAGCCTGCGCCCCGGCGTCCTGCGGGCAGCCTGCCTGTACGTGATGCCTGCCTTCACAATCTGAAGCATGTGGATGCAGACATTCCGCTGGGAATCATGACCGTTGTAACCGGCGTGGCCGGTTCGGGTAAGAGTACCCTGATTTCCCAGGTTTTTGCAAAACAATATGAAGATGATATCGTGATGATAGACCAGGGACCCATCACGGCCACCAACCGTTCTACGCCAGCCTCTTTTCTCGGTTTCTTTGATGAAATACGGAAGCTGCTGGCCCGGGAAAACGGCCGGCCGGAGAGCCTGTTCAGCTTCAATTCCACCGGGGCCTGCCCGGTGTGCGGCGGAAAAGGCGTCATTGTGACCGAGCTTGCGTTCATGGATCCGGTGATAACGGAATGCGAGGCCTGCGGCGGCGTGCGGTATAATGAGGAAGCGCTTGCCTGCAGGTATCAGGGAAAAAATATCGTGGAACTGCTGGGGCTGACCGCTTCCCAGGCAATGGAGATATTTGAGGATGCCAAAATCAGGAAGCACCTGAAGGTGATGCAGCAGGTGGGACTATCCTACCTGACGTTAGGTCAGCCGCTCAGTACGCTGTCCGGCGGAGAGCGCCAGAGAATCAAGCTGGCAAAGAACCTGGGAAAAAAAGGACGTATTATTGTGATGGACGAGCCGACAACAGGCCTGCATATGTCTGATATCGAAAACCTGCTGAAGCTGTTTGATATGATCGTTTCCCGCGGAAATACCCTGGTGGTAATTGAACACAATCTTGATGTGATAAAACAGGCGGACTGGATTATCGACATCGGCCCCGATGGAGGGAAAAACGGAGGAGAGGTAGTATTTACAGGAACGCCTGAGGAGATGATCCGCGATGCCAAAACGCTGACGGCGGACAGCCTGCGGGCAGCGTGTGGGGTATAGCCTGACGGAGGGCATTATAAGATACATGAATAAGAGCTGCGCGAGCAGCTCTTAAAATATTGCGGGAAATAGGACGCTGTTTTGTAAGGGGGGAAGAAACGGAGTAACAGTTCAGGCAGGTCCGTGCATTTACTGCGCAAACTGTGGGAAAACGTGATGGCAGCAGGCTTCCGCTCCTCACCGAAGGCAAGTTTTGATGGGCGGATGTAGTAACAGCCAGGCCGAATGCTGAGCTGTTACGAAAATGAACAATAGTACTATATTTTACAATACAAATTATAGAATATAGTGTATAATTAAATAACTTATTTATGATATTTCATTAAAAGAAAAGGAGAAAATATATGAAGAAATGTGTTTTATTCGTAATATTGGAGCCATATGCCGACTGGGAGGCTGCGTATCTATCCTCGGCCCTCTATATGCTGGGACGTGGAAGGTTTGAAGTTAAGACGGTATCCCTGACCAGGGAACCTGTGGCCTCCATCGGCGGTTTCCGTGTACTGCCTGATTATGATATTAATTCGGTCCCTTCCACATATGAAGCGCTTGTTTTAATTGGGGGACTGGCGTGGAGAAATGAGGAGGCCCGCAGGATCAGGCCCCTCGTTGAACAATGCAGGGAAAACGGAAAGGTTTTGGGCGGAATCTGCGATGCCGCCGCGTTTTTGGGAACCGTGGGCGCCCTGAATGATGCGTATCATACAGGCAATGACCTGAATGATTTAAAACAATGGTCGGGAGAGGCATATACAGGAGAACAAAGGTATGTTATGAAGCAAGCCGTCAGGGATGGAAAGATAATCACGGCAAACGGCACGGCTCCATTGGAATTTGCGAAGGAAGTGCTGTTCGCCCTGGAGGCGGCTCCGGAAAAAATAATCACAGAATGGTATGATTTCCACAAGCTGGGCTGCTACAATGCAGAAATGCCCCAGGATGCCACCAGCTGGAACGACTGATCCGGTCGCTGCTGCGGAAGGGAATACGCAGAGTTATAAAAAGCAAGTGTCTGATAAATCAAGCGTATAATAAACACACCGGCCCCAAACGGAGGGATTATGGCTAAAAACACAAGGAAGCATTCGGAAGCGGTAAGAAAAAAAGTACTGACGGCAGCAGTTATCTGTGCAGTCCTATTGATTTTGGCAGCAATCATCGGCACAGGACTTCTGAGGTCAGCGCAGAAAGAGCAGAGAAAGAGGGAAGAAAAAACGGGGGTCTTTGAACCTTATCAGCCTTATGGGCTGGTATACGACAAAAAAGAAGACAGACTGTATTTTAACGGAGAACAGGTTCGATATTTTGAGGATATTACCGATACGGACCGTTATATAAAATGGCCTAATAAAGCCGGTGCTGTGGATGTTTATGCAGAACGGGATACATTAGGGGCGCTTATCGGGGTAAATTCCTTCAGCCAACAGGAATATGCAGACAGAACGCCGTCTTTGAAAGACGCGGCAGGTGAGTTAGAAATCAGTATCAGCATCGACGGCTATACAGACGATGTGGAAGAGATGATAAAAGAACGGATCGAGGATGCCTATGAGGTTTACGGTCAGTATGGTTTAACATATGATGCAGATTCGGATCGGCTGTATTATCATGGCGAACTGGTGGGATATTTTGAGGATACATCGCTGAAGCATTACTTCGGACCGTATGAGGACAGTATGGTTAAAATTTATGCCGTGCGGGATAAGCAGGGAAATCTGACAGGATTGGATGTAGATGACAGTACAAAATGATCCTTTGTAACTGCTGTCAGATCAAAGAATAAGAAAATGATTCAGGATGGATTTTTACAGAAGCTGTAAAGTAACTGAACAGACACTATTTTTCAATAATACGGCGCAGTCAGGGAGGATGCCATGGAAATTAAAATTATAAATGAAAATAAGAAACAATTCATCGATTTACTGCTGCTTGCTGATGAACAGGAGTCTATGATAGACAGGTATCTTGAACGCGGAGATTTGTTTGCCTTATATGATAATGATTTAAAAAGCATATGCGTAGTTACAGAGGAAAGCCCCGATACCTGCGAGCTTAAAAGTATCGCAACCTATGAAAAGTGGCAGAATATGGGCTATGCCGGAAGGCTTATACAGTATATTTCCTCATATTACAAAGGTAAATATAGAACCATGCTTGTGGGAACAGGTGATGTGCCTTCCACGCTGCGGTTTTATGAAAATAATGGATTTACACTTTCCCACAGGATTCCTGACTTCTTTACAGATAATTATGATCATCTCATTTTTGAGGAAGGGGTACAGCTTGTGGATATGGTTTATTTAAAAAAAGAGTTATAGAGGGAACGGTGCACAGCGGTAACTTTGAATAAGCTTCTCCTCAATGAGCGTATAAGAGCCGTCCTAATGGCAGCAAAAGTCTGTTTTTTATAATATTTTAAGGAGATGTGAAATGGTTTCCGCTGTGTTATACTTTAATAAAAACAGCATATACCCTGCAGCAATCCGTGCAGGTTAAAACCACAGTGATAAAAGGAGCGGCTTATGCAGCACAGATATGATTACCTGTTTTCCTCGGCGATGAATATATACAAGTATCTGAATATTGAACTGACACAGTTAAGGCATGTCATAGTGGGAAAGGAATGGTGCTGCACACCCCATGACAATGTGAACCGGCTTTATATCACCCTGGACGGCGAAGGCGCGCTTATCACGGAATCGGGAACCCTTACACTGCAGCCCTACCATATTTACCTGATACCGGCGAAGCTTCCCTTTTCCAGCCAATGCGATACCTATCTGGAAAAACTGTATGTTCATTTCAGGGTTTTCATCCTTCCGAATCAGGATCTGCTGTCGGAGCTGGATCACATTCTGGAGATTGACAGCTCCAGGGAGGAAATTGAAAGGCTTAAGGAGGTGCTCCACAGCGGCGATATTTCAGCGGTTCTGCCCTTCCGGCTGAAGCTGGATCAGATTATCCTGGGTGCGGTTCAGCCGTTTGTGGAAAAGTACTCGGACGATCTGTCAATCTATCTTAAATTCGAAAAATTTTTCACTTATACGACCACTCATATTTATGCGGATCTGTCGATAGGCGATGTGTGCCAGAATATCGGTACCACGCCCCGCAAGCTGGCGTATCACTACAAAAAGGCCACCGGGCAGAGTGTAAAATCATATCTGAATACCATATTGTTAAACCGGATTAAGTTCCTTCTTCAGACGACCGATATGTCTGTCAGGGACATTTCCGCCGAACTGCATTTTAATAATGAGTTTTACTGCTCCCGCTTTTTTAAGAACCAGGTCGGCATTTCCCCCCGGGAATTCAGGAAAACAGCAATATGAATAATGAAATGGCAATTCATGCAGGGAAGGAGGAATCCTTCCCTGTATTTATGTTGCCCGGACGGGAGGCAAAAAAAGTGATTTTGTAAAAAAGTGTATGTTTTTAGCCCCCAAATGCATGGACTCCGTATCAACAGGATGTTATCATAATCACATAGAAATCAGAGCCGTGATTTCAAACAGGTCACTGTAATTGGAGCTGCTATTATGCCAAGTTCAGAGTATTTATATTTTGCAGAAAAATTTCGTACCGCCCCCTTTGACAATCCTCGCAGGATAGGGTATGCCAGGCTGCGGCAGCTTCAGGAAGAGCGCATTACTTCGGAGGATGCCGGCTGTCCCGGGGTTTTACAGCACAAAACCCGCATTGGAAATCTACAGGCGGAGTGGCTGGTTCCGGAAGGGTGTCCGGGGAATAAAGCGATGGTGTATATCCATGGAGGCGGATGGTCGTTGGGAAGTATCCGTCAGACCCGTATTTTTCTGGCGCCTATGGCAAAAAAAATCGGTTTTGCTGCGGTACATTTCAATTACAGGCTGATGCCGGAGGATCCCTTCCCGGCAGGTATGGATGACTGTTATTCATTCTATTTAGGGTTGCTTGAGAAGGGCTGGAGGGCGCAGAATCTCGCGCTGGCGGGAGAGTCGGCGGGTGCAAATCTGGCATTGGCACTGCTTCTGAGGCTGAAGGAGGAAGGGCTTCCCATGCCGGCGGCAGCGGTTCTGATGAGTCCGATTACCTTCATGGATACCATGGAGGGAAGCCATACGGAGATGGCGGATTTTGATTATATCCTTGCGGAGGACAGCTTTATTATAAGCGATGTGGCGGAGCTGTATGCACCGGGCCGGGATAAAACGCACCCATGGCTGTCGCCTCTTTACGGGGATCTGTTGGGGCTGCCGCCTATGCAGCTATATGTGGGAACGGATGAACTCCTTTTTGACGATGCCATACGTTTTTACAGGAAGAGCCGCAGGGCGGGAAACCAGGTGGAACTGATAGTGGGGGACCATATGCCGCATTCCTGGCCGATTTTTATCGGGGATTTTCCGGAAGCGGAGGCAGCGGTATTGAGAATGGGGGATTTCCTCAGGCTGTATCTGCCGGAGGAGGAACAAGGGCTGGTGTCGGCCTGTGATACGAAAGGAAAGGACAGGGGGGCTTGCGATGGCAATAAATGAGAGGGAAGGCTTATTTTCTCCCTGCTCCGAATGGATTTGGCTGTGTGGGGCCCCGGAGTGCAATTGCTACGGGCAGTTTCAGATAAGCTTCCGACCGGCGCAGGCGCAGGGGCGGGTTAAGCTCCATATCAGCGTGGAAGGTCAGTATGCGGCTTTTGTGAACGGGCAGTATATTCCGTCGGCCCAATATGCCGATTTCCCGGATTACAAGGCTGTGCAGACGCCGGATATCACACCGTTTCTCCACAGAGGTGAGAATCTGCTGGAAATCAGGGTCTGGTATCCCGGCAGGGACAGCTCGGTCTGCCGCCGTGAGCCCCCGGGGCTTCGGTTTGAAATCCGGCAGGGAAATGTGCTTTTATGCGGCAGCGGCGGAAGCTGCCGGGCAAGGCTCCTTCCGGGCTATATACAGGGAGAGGTGGAAAACATCACTCCGCAGCTGGGAATGACCTTCCGCTGCCACACGCCGGAGCCTGTGCTGTGGGAAAAGGCGGCTGTTGTCCAAAAGGCGGCCCGATTGGTTAAGCGGCCCGTAAAGGAATTGCTTGTAAAGGATTGCCGGAAGGCCCGGATCATGACGCAGGGGGTCTTCCGTATGGAAGCGGAGGGCAGCATCGGAGAACGGCTTCAGAGAGCAGGGCTTTATTACAGGGAATTATCGGGTCTTGCTTATAATCCTGGTGAATATGGAAGGGAGCTGCCCAGGCCTTCCGGGCTGCATCTGAAGACAGAGGAGAAGGACGGATTGTTTCTCGCCCTTGATTTGGAAAGAATGACAAGCGGTTACCTGGCATTGGATATTACAACCCCGGTCCCTGCCGAAATAGAGATTGGCTTCGGGGAGCACCTTCAGGATTTGCGGGTAAGAACAAGCGTGGGCGCAAGATCCTTTGCCGCGGCATATGCTTCCGGGCCGGAACGCAGCCGTTTCGTGCACTATTTCCGCCGCCTGGGCTGCCGGTATCTGCAGCTGTTTATCTATTGCAGGGAGGCAGTCATCTATGAAGCCGGACTGCTTGAGGTACAATATCCGGTGGATGAAGCTCCGGTTTTTGCGTGCGGCAGCCTGCTGCACACTAAAATTTATGAGACGGCAAAGCGGACGCTCCACCTGTGCATGCATGAGCATTATGAGGACTGTCCCTGGCGGGAGCAGGCGCTTTACGGCTTTGACAGCCGAAATCAGATGCTTTGCGGCTATTATGCTTTCGGGGAATTTGACTACGCACGGGAAAATCTGCGGCTGCTTGCTCTTTCCCAGCGGGAAGACGGGCTTTTAGAGCTGTGCGCCCCGGCGAGGGTGCCGGTCAACATCCCGAGCTTCAGCCTGGCTTTTATCGTTGCGCTGGAGGAATATTGCAGATACAGCGGTGACCTTGCCTTCGGTGAAGAGATGCTTGAAACCGCGGATAAAATCCTGGACAGCCTGCGCGGCCATATACATAACGGGACGGCCTTTTGCTATCAGGAGCCGGGCTATTGGAATTTTTACGAATGGAATGAACTGCTGGACGGACAGCCCATGGAGCATGAATCGCCTGCGCCGCCGTCCACAGATGCGGGGCTGCAGCTGTTTGGCCTTCTTGCACTGCAGCGGATGGCAGCCCTGTATGGATATCTGGGCCGGAACGCCGGGGCGCTTATTCAGGAATGCCGGGCGCTTGCGGAAGGCCTGGAGGCCTTCTGGGATGAGGAAAACGGAGCGTACGCCTCCTTCCTGCGTGACAATCAAAGGCTTCAGTATGCGGAGCTGATTCAGGCGCTGGCGCTGTACACCAAGGCCTGTCCGACGCAGAGAAGGGCCGAGCTGCGGCAGGGGCTTTGCGAAGGCCGCTGGCTGGCTGCAACATTGAGCCACAGTATTTTCAAATACGAGGCGCTGCTGGAGGAACCTGATATTTATGGAGAGGCGGTATTTGGCCAGATTGCGGAAAGGTGGGGAAGCATGCTGTTTTCAGGAGCGACAGCCTTCTGGGAAACGGATCAGGGGCCGGAAGCCTTTGACGGGGCCGGCAGCCTGTGCCATGGCTGGAGCGGCATACCTGTATACCTGTACGGCGCGTACCTTTTGGGAGTGAAGCCGGAAAAACCGGGGCGCTGGCGGCAGGAGAAGCGGGTGGACTGCGGAGTCCGCAGGGTGAGCGGCATACTGAAATCCCCGCAAGGGTATATGGAATTCGGGACAAAACGGAAATAGCGGAAACAAAAAAGGTTTTACCTCCAGACAGCTGGAGAAAAAATATATTTTATTTCATCAATAAAGGAGGAAGAGTGATGAAAAAATTATGTGCACTGCTGCTGACGGCAGCAATGGTACTGTCAATGACGGCCTGCGGCGGCAAGCCACAGGAAAGCAGCCAGAATCAAAAGGATCAGGGGCAGGCGGAAGCGGTACAGACCGAAGGAAGCAGCACCGGACAGGAAACGGAGCCTGCGCAGGAAGCGCAGGGCGAAAGCGGACAGAAGGAAGATATCGTTCTCAGCTATTGGGCGCAGTGGAGCGAAAATGAGACACAGGCACAGGTCCTGAAGGCCGCGATTGCCCGCTTTGAGGAAAATAACCCGGGCTGTAAGGTGGAAGTGAACTGGGCGGGACGCGATGTCCGTGATATTTTGAGATCCAGTATTGATTCCGGCAACAAGATTGATATTGTGGAAGGTGATTTCAGCAAAATCACAGGAAACCTCGGCGAGGATTATCTTATGGATCTGACGCCATATATGGAAGGGACGGAGTTTGAAAGCTCCATCACCGAAGGAATGGCTTCCTTTGCGAAGAGCTATACCTCTGATGGAAAATCCTGGTATTATATCCCTTCCCAGCCGTTCGTGGGGACCCTGTTCTACAATAAGGCAATTTTTGCCGAGGCCGGTATTGATAAAATGCCTGCCACATGGGATGAGTTCCTTGACTGCTGCCAGAAGATTAAGGATGCAGGTTATGATCCGATTACGGTGGATGATGCATATCAGCAGAGCATGTACGGCCATTATCTTGCCATGATCAAGGATGTTGACTGGGTGGGAGAGCTTCTGACGGATAAAACCGGCAAGCTGTGGGATGACCCGGCCATACTGCAGATGGCGGAGGATTTCCAGGAGCTGCGTGAAAAAGGATATTTTGCCAAGTCCGTGGGCTCCAATGTTTTCCCTGCTGCCCAGAACGGTGAATTTGCCATGGGCACCGCTGCCATGTACTATAATGGTTCCTGGCTTCCCAATGAAGTTGCGGAGATTACAGGTGATGATTTCCAGTGGGGCGCCATGTTCTTCCCCGCGCCGGAAGGCTCAAAATATCCGTACACGACTTATACCACAGGCTGCCAGTTCTACGGTGTAAACAAGGATTGTGAACATCCGGAGGAAGCAGTGGCTCTGCTTGCGGAATTTACATCGGTTAAAACCCAGCAGGCGCTTGCGGATGAAGCACAGTGTATTCCGGTCATTAACGGAATTACTCTTCCAGACAACCTGGTTTGTGTGGGAGAGCTTATGGAAGAAAGTACGGATGCCTTCGTATGGGGCGGAAGCAACCTGGAGGATGCGGATGTCCGCGCTATTATCAATGCATCGTTCACAAAGCTGCTTGCAGGTGACATTGATGCGCCGAAGTTTGTAGAGGAAATCAAATCCCAGCTGAAGTAATACAGTTACAATGCAGTAATGATATCAGGAGCTGCCGCATGAAGGGTACCGGTCCGAATGCGGCGGTCTTTCCCTGCTGAAAGGAGACGGAAGGTTGAAAAAAAGAGAAAAGCTTTTTATGCTGATATCGCTGGGACCGGCAGTGCTGTGTTTTCTTGTGATGTTTGCGTACCCCATAATCCGTACGGTTATGATGAGCCTGAATCAACTGCCCAGCATCAGCAGTGATATGGCGGACTGGAAATTTGTCAGGCTCCGGAATTATACAGAGCTGTTCAGAAACAGCGTTTTTCTGGCATCTCTCAGGAATATCGGTAAAATATGGCTGATCGGCGGTATCCTAACCTTATCCGTTGCGCTGTTTTTTGCGGTCATCCTGGCGTCAGGCGTAAAGGGAAAGCGCTTCTGGCGGTCTGCGATATATCTGCCTAACAGCATATCTGCCGTAGCATTATCCACCATGTGGCTGCAGTATGTGTTCCAGAATAAGTTCGGCATGCTCAAGCAGCTGTTCGGCACTCTGGGAATGGAAAAACTGGAGGAAATAAACTGGACCTCGCCGCAGTATTTGTTCTGGGCCATGCTGCTTTCCTTCGTTTATGGAAGCGTGGGCTATTTTATGCTGATTTTTCTTTCCGGGATTGAGCGGATTCCCAGAGATTTATATGAAAGCGCGCGTCTGGACGGAGCGGACAGCTGGACGCAGTTCTGGCGGATCACCTTTCCCCTGATCCGGAATGTATTCCGTACCTGCGTGACCCTGTGGACAATCACCAGCGTAAACTTTTTCGTGTGGGCCAAAATGTTCTCCTCCAGGGCCAATGTAGAGACGATAACCCCTGTTTATTTCCTCTATAACAAGGTATTCGGTTCAGCCAATGCGGGCACTGTCCTGGATGTGGGGGCCGGGGCGGCGGTAGGCGTGCTGGTTGCGGTTCTGGTTTTGATAATCTATATTATCATGAACAAAGTACTGAGAGAGGAGGAGCTGGAGTATTGAAGAAAAAACGTACCTTTACCGTGCACCGTGTCCTGGAGGTGTTAAAATATATCCCTCTTGTCATCTGGGTGGTATTTTTTGTCTTTGCCTTCGGCTGGATACTTCTGGCTTCCTTCAGCACGACCCGGGAAATCTTTTCAGGGACGCTTCTGGACAGCGGTGTCCATCTTGAAAACTATACGAATGTGTGGAAGGACAATAACGTGGGGCGTTACTTTATCAACAGTATCCTCTGCAGCGCGCTGTCCTGCGCATTTATTATCCTTATTTCTGCCCCGGCGGCTTATGTCCTTTCGAAGAAAACGTTTATCGGCAAGAAGCTGACCTTCAATATTTTTGTGGTAGGCATGAGCATTCCGCAGGTTATGCTCATCATTCCGCTCTACTGCTGGTTTGTGCGCGCGGGGCTTGTGGGGCATCTGATCACATTGATTATTTTATATACCACCCTGAATGTGCCCTATACGGTATACTTCCTGACCGCCTTCTTTTCAAGCGTCCCTTCCGCGCTGGCGGAGGCTGCCAGGATAGACGGCTGTTCCCAGACGGGCGCCCTTTGGCGGATCATGGTTCCCATGGCTTCGCCTGGAATTATTACCGTAACGATTTTTAATTTTATGAATACCTGGAATGAATATTTTATGGCCCTGATTTTTGCCAACGGGAACGATGAAATCCGCACCCTGTCAATGGGCCTTCAAAATATAATTACGGCAATGACTTATACGGGAAACTGGGCCGGGCTTTTTGCGGCTGTTATGATGGTGTTCCTTCCCACCTTTATTTTATACCTGCTGCTGTCGGATAAAATCGTATCCGGCATTACGGGCGGCGGTGTCAAAGGGTAGGGGAGATTATTGGGAAACGGAGGAAACAGGGAATGAAAATGGTAAAGGATAAGCAGATTCTGGTGGCGGCTGATTTCGGCGGCTTTGAATTAAAGGAAGCAGTGGTAAAGCATTTAAAGGAACGCGGCTGGACGGTTACGGATGTGGGCATGAAGGCCGGGGATACGGGAGAGCCGGAGATGTACCAGCGCATCGGCCTCAGAGCCGGGGCCATGGTTGCGGAAGGGGAATTCGAACGTGCCCTGCTGTTCTGCGGAACCGGGATGGGGATCCATATCGCGGCCAGCAAATGCCCTCATGTGCACAGCGCGGTCGTTGAAACCGTCCCTGCCGCCCTGCGGTGCGTGACGGCCAATAACTGCAATGTGATGGCCATGGGCGGTTATTATGTGGCCCCGCGTACGGGAATGGCCATGGCGGATGCATTCCTGGAGCATAAGCTGGGCGATGGCTATGAGGACTGGGAAGGCTTCTACGAATATCATAAGCTTGGATATGATGAGCTGGAGAATTTCAATTATGAAGAATATAAGGCAAACGGTTTTCAGATAATTAATCCCGGAAAGGCGCCGCTTGGGCCGGAGCCTTTGGGGCATGCTTATTGATGGGGAATATGAATGTGAATGATGATGAGGGGCTGTTCGCTAATGCGGCAGCCCCTTAAAAGTTTGAAAAATATCAGGAAATCTATAGAAAAATATAATGGATACATGAAAATCACCACGACGGATCAGGTTTTTTCGGTAGGTGTATTTCTTTATGTGGATGATATGTAAAAGCCTTCGTTATGTTCCCAGAATGCTTTCTTTTGGTTGTTTGAAATGTGAATAAGGCCCTGATGGAGCTGTACCATACTGTTTTCCGTTTTCCCTATGCAAAAGTTTTCCTACACAAAAATTTGCCCGGGAAAATCCAACAATATAATCCCTTCTATGCCGGGCATAAAAGTAGTAATATGATAATATAATGTTGGTTTTATGCGGATGCCATATCGGTTGCCGGGAGGACAGCAAGTGCCCGTTCCGTAAGGCATAACGGCATCCGCCGTCATTGGGAAAGGGGGAACAATAAGCTATGAATATGCGGGAAACCGTACAGGAAAACCCATTGCTGGCTATTATGCGCAATGTGCCGCTGGAGCGGACGGAGGATTATGTGGGGGCGGTCATAAGGGGAGGCGTCCGTTTTTTTGAAGTGGCGATGAATACGCCGCATGCGCTGGAGCAAATCCGCCTGATCAGAAACAGTTTTGGAAAGGAAATCCTGGTTGGGGCGGGAACCGTGCTGACGGCGGAAGCCGCGGAAAAGGCGGTGGAAAGCGGGGCGCAGTTCCTTCTGTCGCCGTCATCAGATGAACAGGTGCTGGCTTACTGTCAGGAGAATGATATTATGATGATGCCAGGAGTCCTCACGCCTTCTGATGTGGCGCTGTGCCTGCGGTATGGTTTTTCCACGCTCAAGCTGTTCCCAGCAGGGGGGATGTCTGCCGGCTATGTGAAGCTTCTGAAAGGGCCTTTTGATAATACGGAGTATGTGGCAATCGGCGGTGTGACGCCTGAAAACCTGACGGATTTTTTCAGACAGGGCTGTATTGGGGCAGGGCTGGGCAGCAGCCTGGTGCCAAAAGAAGCGGCGGCAAAAGGGGATTGGGAAGCCTGCGCGTCATACGTCAGAGCTATGGTTGATAGGATAGAGAAGGTAAAGGGGCGCGGATAAAATGAAAATTACAAAGGTGAATACCTATTTGGTACGGCCCAGATGGGGCTTTGTGGAGATCGAAACGGATGAGGGGATCACCGGATGGGGAGAAGCGGTGCTGGAGGGACATGCAGGGACAGTGCTGCGCTGTGTGGAGGAAATGGAGGATTATCTCCTGCAGGCAGACCCTTCGCGGATTGAAGATATCTGGACAACGCTGTACAGGGCGGGCTTTTACCGGGGCGGCGGCATCATGATGAGCGCCATTTCCGGAATTGACCAGGCGCTGTGGGATATTAAGGGAAAGTTGTTTCAGGCGCCGGTATATGAGCTGATGGGCGGCGCCTGCAGGGATAAAATGCGGGTGTATTCCTGGGTTGGCGGGGACCGCCCTTCGGATGTGGGCAAAGCGGCCAGGGAAAAGCTGGAGGAAGGCTTTACCGCGGTTAAGATGAATGCAACGGAAGAGCTGCAGATGATTGATTCCTATGACAAAATTGACGCCGTATTGGAGCGGGTGGCGGCGATCAGGGAGTCCTGCGGAAGGGCGTTCGGGATTGCCATAGATTTCCACGGACGCGTGCATAAGCCGATGGCTAAGGTTCTGGCGAAAAAGTTGGAGGAATTTGACCCGATGTTTCTGGAGGAGCCGGTTTTGTGTGAAAATATGGAAGCCTTTGCAGAGATAGCGGCAGCGTGCAATATCCCCATTGCCACAGGGGAACGCCTGTATTCCCGGTGGGATTTCAAACGCCTTCTGCATGCGGGCGGCGTGGATATTATTCAGCCTGACCTGTCCCATGCCGGCGGCATTACGGAGGTGAAAAAAATCGCGTCTATGGCAGAGGCCTACGATGTGGCTCTCGCGCCCCACTGCCCTTTGGGACCGATAGCCCTGGCCGCCTGCCTGAATGTGGATGCCACCTGCTATAATGCGGTAATTCAGGAGCAGAGCATCGGCATTCATTACAATGTGGGGAAAAGTGTCCTGGATTACGTGAATAACCGGGAGGATTTTGCATTTACGGACGGCTTTGTCAGCCTGCCCCGGAAACCGGGCCTTGGTGTGGAGGTAAATAAGGAGCTGGTGGAGGAAGAAAACCGCACGCCCCATAACTGGAAAAATCCTGTATGGAGACATGCGGACGGTTCCATTGCCGAGTGGTAGGGCGGCTAAGGATTCATCGTGGAATTGATGGGGCGGAGGAGAATCCATCGTGGAATTGGCAGGGCAGCAGAAAGTACATCAGGGAATTGGTAAAGAAGCAAAAATTAAATGGGGAATCAGGAGGAACGCAGTCAGTACCTCACTGATTCCCCTCCTTTTTCCCGTGATTCTTCCGCAAGAAAGACCAGCCTGTGTCCCACCATGGAGTCTGCCAGGGTGGTGCAGCAGAAAGAGGCGGCCTCGCCGCGCAGCAAAGAGAAAAAGTCCTGTACAACGGCCTGATCCCCATTCCCGTGAGGATTGCCGAGCTGGTCGGCGGAGACATCGACGATGCGGCTGAGCTGCCCTCCCGGATGCTCCGGCTTTATGAGGCGCACCGAAAACTGCTGGCTTTCAAAATTACCGATAATCTCACCCTTTGTGCCGGTAATATGGATATTCCTGCCGGAAGCCGCCGCCCCGCCGTTCATGGAGAAGGTGCCGGTTGCCCCGTCGGAAAATGCGATCAGGATGGACTGATGATCAACGATTTTCAACCCGCAGCGGTAGACACAGCGACTGTAGGGGTTATCGGCTTCGGACAGCAGCCTTATTTTTTCCTCCGCCGTGGGCTGAGAAACCCCGCTGTCATGCCAGATGTTATTTGCCCACCGCTGGGGATTTTCGATATAAAGCCTTTTGGCGGAATATGCACAGCTTCGTTCGGCAGGACAGTTGTTTAGACAATGGGTACCGGCATTTTCAGGGGCCATTTCCGGGATAAACTGAAAGACGGAACCGACGCTGGCCACGGTCTTCGGGAGATTTCCCTTCATCAGCCAGGCCATGATATCCAGATCGTGGCTGCATTTGGATAAAAGCATTCCTGAGCCGCACAATTCCGGCGAGGCATATTTTCCCCGCACGTAGGAAACGGACTCATGGAAATAGCTTACCTGTTCATTCATCTGGATATTAATGATCCGCCCAATTTCACCGCTTCCCAATATCTTCCTGATTTCCCTGTAAAAAGGCGCATAGCGGAGCACATGGCAAATCATGACGGTCCGTTTGGTCTCATCGGCGCACCGCAAAAGGGCATCGGCTTCCTGCTGATTTACGGCAAAGGGCTTTTCCAGAAGCACATCGTAGCCTTTTTTGAGCAGTGGGATCGTTGTTGCCACATGCAGACGGTCCATGGTGCAGTTAATCACGGCATCCGCAAATTTGGGGACAGCGGTAAGCTCTTCCACCGTCCTGAAGCAATGGCTGTCGGGAACATGAAAAAGCTGCTGTGCCGCATGTACCCTTTCCTGATTGATGTCAACAATGCCGGCGATGGTAAAAAGCTCAGGATGCGATAAGGCCTCCCCTGCATAAATCATTGCCCGTGCGCCCATGCCGACGACGATCACTTCTACCGGATTTATCATATAGGAAAATCTCCTTTGTGTTTTTGACAGACAGAAGGGTATTTAGGGTTAAAAAGATAAGTGCTTCAGCCGGCCCCCACGCCCAGTTTCTTAAGTTCCTCCCGAGCCTGCGCCTGGTTTTCGAACCGGAAGGCATGGATCCCGATGGCCCTTGCCGCATCAACGTTAGGCTGTGTATCATCCATGAAAACGCATTCCCCGGGGGTTAAGTGATACCGGTCCAGAATCAGATGATAGATTTCCGGCATGGGCTTGATGAGCTTATCCTGAAAGGAAAGGATGCCGCCGTCCACATAGGGCAGAAAATCCAGCCCATGCCAGCATTCCCGTAAGGCCTTCTGTGAGAAATTGGAGAGGACCAGAATCTGGAAGCCCTCTGCCTTCAGCTCTTTCACCCAGGGGATCGCATAGTCATATTTTGTTACCAGGCCGTGGAAATCATCCAGTGCCTTTCTGATTTCCGTTTCAATTTCAGGGTCGTTTGCAACGAAACGCTGCAGGATTTCCTCATCGGTCAGGCAGCCCCTGTCATATTCCTTCCAGACCTCGCTTCTGACCGTGGCATCGGCGAGACGCTCAATCATTTCCCCGCCGAAGCCCTGCCCCTCATAAAAAGTGCGCCAGTCAAAGCCGGCCAGCACGCCTCCGATATCAAATATAATTGTCTTGATCATTTTATTTCTCCTCGTTTCAATGTATCCTTCATCATTTCCAGAAGCGCTGCCGCGGCCAGGCTTTTCCGGCTTCTTTCATCCGTCACCACAAGAAAATCCCGCACCGGCACCGGCTCTTCGAATTTCAGTTCCATCAGCTCCCCGCTGGCAAGCTCCTGCGCCGCAAAGTCCCGCACAACGCTTCCCACACCCAGATTGCGCAGCGCAAACTGAACGATCATATCGCTGGTTGCCAGTTCAAATTCCGGATTGATGCGGACGCCTCTTTCTTCCAGGAAGCTCTGCACATATTTCCTTGTGCTGGTGGGCTTCTCCATGGTGATTAACGGGAGCTGCTCCAGAAGCTTTAAGGGATGCGTCTTTCCTGCATACTGGGAAAAATTTTTCCCTATAACGAAAATATCTTCTATTTCCTTCACAGGAAGCATGCCGATGCCGTCTTCCGGAAGAATCGGCCCGGACACTACGCCGAAGTCAATTTTCCCTTCCCGCAGAAGATCCATGGTGGCGGGCGTCGGCCCATTTGTCACAGAAACCTTGATTCCCGGATTTTTTTCATGGAAGCGTTCCAGATAGGGGAGCAGGAAAAAACGCAGCGTCATATCGGAAGCGCCGATGGTGATTTCCCCACGTTCCAGATTGCACATCTGCAGAATCCGTTTTTCCCCCGCCTCGAACTGTTCATAGCCCTTTTCCACATAGGAAAAAAGCTCCCGTCCTTCCGCTGTGGGGGTGATGCCGTGGGAGGTGCGTTTAACGAGTACCACGCCCAGCGCAGTCTCCAGCTGCTTCAGGCTCTGGCTCACCGCAGGCTGGGAGAGCGACAGCGCTCCGGCGGCCTGGGTGACCGAGCCGCATTTGATCACATGATAAAATACTTTATAATATTCCAGATTTGCCATCATAAAAAAATCCCTCATACCAGGCCGTTTTCCTTGGCTGCCATCCTTTCAGACGGCAGCCTGTAACGAACTTCAGTATAAGGGATTATGTCTGTTTCTGTCAAATGCAACAGTGTGGATAACTGTAATGCAGAACGGATAAGGGATGCTTATTATGCAAGAATCATCTTGGTAAGATCCATGGGATCTACAATCTTTCCGTCCTTGTAAACTCTCATATTGCCGCTGGCGATTTCGTCGATCAGGATAACCTCGCCGTTCTTGTCATAGCCGAACTCAAACTTGATGTCATACAGATCCATGCCCTTCTTCGCAAGATCATCGGCAACAACCTTTGTGATAGCCAGGGTCTGCTCTTTCATGCTGTCGTACATTTCGGGAGTCATAACGCCCAGCACTGCCAGTGCATCCTTTGTTACCAGCGGATCGCCCTTTGCGTCATCCTTGAAGGTAGTCTCAACATAGCCGCCTTCAATGCGGGTGCCGTCTTCCATATATTCGCCGTAACGGCGGATAAAGCTTCCGGTTGCTACCAGACGGCAGATTACTTCCAGGCCATGGCCGAATACGGTTGCAGGAAGAACTTCCATGGTGGCGTTTTCCACATCTGCGCTTACATAATGGGTTTTTACGCCGGCTGCCTTAAGCAGTTCGAAATAGTGAACGGAGGTTTTCAGGTTCTCTCTGCCGATGCCTTCGATTGTCAGGCCTACAGAGTTTTCACCGGGATCGAATTTTCCGTCTTTTCCAGTGCAGTCATCCTTGAATTTCAGCAGAACGTTGCCGTTTTCCAGCTGATAAACATCTTTTGTCTTACCTGTGTAAAGTTTTTCCATGATTTAAGACTCCTTTGTATGTTTTATTTTTTGTAAAAACGGTGGTTCAGGCCGCTTTCCGGGTCCGTTTACATTCAACATATTACAAAATTTAATATAAGTAAAATCAATAATTATTATATCTGATATTGGTTTTAATTATATCACTCTGTTGCATGCCTTTTCCCGCAGACAGCTGGGCAGCGGCAGATATTCCCGGCGGCTATAATTATAAAATATCTTTTTTGGACGGTTGTGTCAATAAGTTTGCGGGAATATGGCCTGATTGTATTTTGTTGTCCCTTTTACTAGAAGGCGGCTGAGAAGATAGGATACCGGCAGCAACAGTATGGAGGTGATGGCTGTAGCTGACCTTCCTTTGCGCAGTAATAATTTAGGATAGTAAGAACGGGCATGTTATGATAGAATAATGCCAATGGCGAAATGTCAGCTGAACGGAGTTTTTGGATAAGAGGAAGGTTTTTATGGTACAGAATGAAAAGCTGGTGCAGTTTTACTATTTGCAGTACAAGGAATGCGCTGCCAGGCTGAAGAAGAAAAACAACGATGGGAAAAAGAATTACGAGGAGAGAATCACGCGGCTGCTGCATGAAATGCGGAATGTGAAGACCACTAAGCTCAGCCAGCCGCATTTGGAGGAATACCACAGGCAGATACGGAATCTGTCCTATTATGCGTTCCGGCAGAACAACCAGTTTGCGATTATGGAGATCCGGGATCTTCTGATGAAGGAGCTGGTGCGACTTGATCTCTCTGACATGCGGCCGGAGGAGCAGGAGCTGATTACAGTGAAGTTCCTGGAGTTCCTGCGGGAAGAGAAGCCCTTTGAGATCTGCAAGAGAAGCATAAAAAGCCTGTCGAAAAGCTACGCGGAATCAGGAATTAAAAACCAGATCATAGATATGGTTCCTACCAGGCCGGAGATGGAATTCCCCCAGGCCCTGGAAATGAAACGAAAATTCATCCTCCATATCGGCCCGACCAACTGCGGTAAAACCTATCAGGCGCTGGAGCGTCTCAGGGAAGCGCAGAACGGTGTCTACCTGGGGCCGCTGCGCCTTCTTGCGCTGGAGGTCTATGAAAAGATGAAGGAGTACCGGATCCCATGCACCATGCTGACCGGGGAGGAACGCATCTATGAGGAAAACAGCAGGATTATTTCCTCCACGGTAGAAATGCTTGATATAGATCAGAAATACGATGTGGCCGTCATTGATGAGGCGCAGATGATTGCCGATCCGGACAGGGGGCATTCCTGGACGAGGGCAATCCTGGGCGTCCAGGCGCCGGAGGTGCATGTCTGCATGAGCCCGGCGGCGGAAAAGGCGGTTATCCATCTGATCAGTCTGTGCGGCGACACCTGTGAAACCCGCAGGTATGAGCGCAAGACAAAGCTGGTATGTGAGGACGAGGCCTTCCGGTTTCCGGAAGATGTGCAGGAGGGCGACGCGCTGATTGTTTTTACAAAAAGGGCGGTGCTGGACATCGCCGGCCGCCTGGAAAGAATGGGCGTCCGGGCAAGCGTCATCTACGGCAGTCTCCCCCCGGAAATCAGGCGGCGGCAGATACGTATGTTTTCCGGCCACGAAACCAAGGTGGTGGTCGCCACGGACGCTATCGGCATGGGGCTGAACCTTCCGGTAAAAAGGATTGTTTTCGTCCATACCAGCAAATTCGACGGGAAGAATACGCGTCCCCTGCTGGCTGCGGAGATCAAGCAGATCGGCGGCAGGGCGGGAAGATACGGCATTTATGATACCGGCTATGTGAACGCGGTGGGCCAGGAAGGCCTTGATTATATTAAGGAGCATTTCGATGAAAAGGAACCGGATGTGTCCTGTGTAAGCCTGGGCTTTCCCCAGGTCCTGCTTGATATGGACGAGCCGCTGGATGCGATTTTAAAAATCTGGAAATCCGTGGCGACGGAGCCGCCCTTTGAAAAAATAAGTATCGAGGATATGCTGTTTTTATATGAAAAGGCATACAGGGACCGGAAGGAAATCGACGGCTTTGAGGATAAGCATATGCTTTACCGCATGCTTACCTGCTCCATTGATATCAAAAACCGGGATATTGTAACGCTGTGGCTGTATTACTGCAAAACCTATACGGCGGATGCGTGCCTGCATTTCCCGGCCCTGATCATGTGCAGCGATTCAGGCCTTGCCCGGTATGAAACCTTCTATAAAATGCTGGATCTGTATTATCAGTTCTCCGTCCGCCTGGGCAAGAACATTGATCTGGAAAGGCTGGACAGGGAACGGGAAAAAACCGAAGAAACGATCATGCGCTATCTGGCGAAGAACAAAAAGGAGTATATCCAGAAATGCCAGTACTGCGGCAGCCTGCTTCCTCTCGGCGCATCCTTCCGTATCTGTGATAAGTGCTTTGCGGAAACACGCAAAAGCAAAGGCGGCAGGAGGCACCTGTGGACCGGGGCAACGGCAGGAGGCTGATAAAGAAAGAAGCAATCAGGAAAAATAAAACAGGAAAAGTTTCAGGAGGGTATATTTTTTAAAATATATCCTCTTTTCGTCTTTAGGAAGATGCTATTGCGGGCGGGCAGAAAAATGTACCCGTAAGGCTGCAAAGTAAAAATTGACGGTAAATTCAACTTATGCTACATTAAATACATACAGCATGTATCTAAAGGAGAAAAAAATTATGGGAAGGAATAAGTACCCGGAAATAACAGAAAACCGCATATTGGAAATGGCCATGAAGCTGTTTATTGAAAAGGGATATGAACGTACTACCTTACAGGATATAGCAGACGCTATAGGAATGACGCGGGGAGCAATTTATCACCATTTTAAGGACAAGGCGGAAATGGTCGAATCAGTTATGGCGTGCATGTTCCATAAAACTGTCCCTTACGAAGAGATAAAAAACAATAAGAAAATTTCCGCTTTGGAGAAAATCAGGCAGATTTTAATCTATGCGGTATCAGCTGACGAACAGGTTGACATGTATTTCCCATTATCAAGGTCATTGATCAATAACCCCAAACTTGCGGCCGCTTACATGGATTTTACAAAAAATAACCTGACAGCGATTTTTTGTGAATTAATTAAGGAAGGAATGAAGGATGGGAGCATATGGGTAAAGGAGCCGGAAATCATAGCGGAGCTGCTTGCCGTCGTCTTCAATATATGGATTTCCCCCATCATATTTATGGATGCAAAAGAAAAATTTACAGTTAAGTTAAGATATGCATCGGATATTCTTGAAAGCGTGGGCCTGCCGATTATGAACCAGGAAGTGGAGGGCGCATTTGAAAAGATAATTGCCGCGCTTCCGGAAAAATAGAGATACCGGTTTAATTTATAGAAACTATAATCACAGAAAAAAGGAGAGTTATAAAATGGCACAGGAATATTTGGCACAGGAATCCAGTAAGGTGAATCGGACCTACAGGAAAACACTTTTCAGGCTGACCGCCGTATTTTTCATTCTTTTAGCGTTCATTTATTTTCTCGGGAGGAATTCATTTGATTTAAACGATCCATCTGGCCGGGAAATATTATTAATACTGAAGATACTTATTGGAATCATGCTGCTTGCCATAGCAGTTGGGTTATTCAGAACGAGACGCACTGCCATGAACGGCGAAAATTTATTCCTGCCCTTTGGGGAAGATACAAAAGAGGCCGTGGCAAAGAAGATCAACCAGGAAGCGGCGGAAGGAAAGCTTCTGGTGGAGGAGTATATTGATGAATGTGCCGAAGGAAAGGCGCCCCACGGAGAAAAAGTCACGCTGACGCCGTCTTATCTGTTGCTCGGCAGTGACCGAAATAAGATAACGGTAATCCCGCGTAATAAAATTTACTGGATTTGCGCACAGGTTGGGCAAAAGGGCGGCCCTTTTTATGTACGGCTGCTGATATTTACGGAAAATAAAATGTACGCCCTGACCGGAGTGGATATTGAACATGTGGAGAAGATTGCGGAAAAGCTGTATCAATATATACCAAACGTTTTCTGCGACTACGATCCATTTTTATTGTCCTATGAGCTGGAAAAGATCTTTGCCAAGGACCGGGCGGAGTTTGTGAAATTATATGAGATAGAGAAAGCGAAGCATGTAACAATGTAAGAAGCTTTATTGGAACGGGCAGGCCGCTGTTACTCAATATCAATAATGAGGTAAGCCCGGTTTTGTGTCTGGACATAATGAAAAGGCCTTCCATTGCCGGCGTAAAAGTTGGAGATGTGATTTATCCGGTGACGTTAGAGGATGGGATGCTGTTTGTGATGGCGAGGCTGCCGGTGGGCTGGTCACAAGGAAAGAGGAGCTTCCTGACGGAATTCATATAGAAGCATTACGGGAACCAATTCCTCATCTTTGCCATCAGGAACCTTTTAATTGCTGTGCAAAGACGGCGGCGAGTGGAAAGCATGGCTCCAGTATTGGCCCGTCCTGTTCCCAGGGAGATGATACCAACACTCCGGTTTGGGCCTGTCAAGTCTAAGTAAAAGCCATTGAAGATAGACTCAAAAGGGGAATTAACAACAGTATCTATCGCTGGATTCGTTCGTAAAATGAGCGACGAAACTCAGCAAGTTTTTGACTCTCTTTTTGGCGGACAACAAAACGCGTTTAAAAAGAATCTGCAGATGAGGAAACTATAAACTATGAAAAAGGTAACGAAACCGCTCTCCCCTGAAGCATTTGAAGCCGTATGCAGCATTTGGGAACAGCATGTCAATGAATTTATCTTCCAGCTTTCTGACGGAAGTATCCCCACCTTAAGAAATGCGGAGTGGAGTGTGAGGAAAAAACGTGTTTTTGTATGTGAACCAGATCCAAATGGAAAGAAAAAACGCGGCGCATGCGGGCCATATTTCAGCTCATTCACCTCATTAAACCGTGCCGCGGCAGGTGCAGTATGGAAGTTATTTAAGAGATTTTCAAAAGAACATGGCTTAAATAGTCTGGAAAGGCTGCGGAACAATGAAAAGGAATTGGGCCGGTATGATTTCAGAGCATCGAACAGCGAAACAGAAGACGAATTTTCCTGCAGCATATATTTGCCGGGAGAATGGAACAAAGCGGGGATACACATATCCATGATCATCGGCCCACGCTACAGGAACGAAGATTTATGAAACCGGCAGTTTCAATGGACGTTTTAGGTGCTGCAGTTTTATTGAAAATGGCGTATTCGGCGGCGAAGACATTTAAATATAACAGATAGTGGTACGGAGAAAATATGAAATATAAATTTACCGAAGTATTAAACGACCTTGTAAATTACTTTCTTCTCGGTGATATTCAGTTATTGGAAGAATGGAAAAAGGGAAACAACCTTTCGGATAACCTGGCAATGGAATTTACAACAACTGAAAGTGCGGAAGCGGCTGTTTGTAATGGCATCATACTTCCCATGGCTGGAATAGAAAACTATCCCTATACAATTTATTTTGATCTTGAAAATGAAACACCGGAATTGCTTGGAAGAGAAGGCCGCCTGCAATTCCGGCATGGCGGCTATTCCCTTAAGATTGCCAACAAAAAACTTATGTTGTTTACATGGCGGATCCTGGAACAATTTACTGCCAACAAGGTGGATGATTTAATCAGGGATTACTTACTTTGCAGGAAACCCATCATTGAACTTGAAAATGGATGGTACAGTATCGAGGTGTTAGGCGGGGAAACCTTGCAGGATGGTGAATATGAGCCTACCCTTGAGTTTTTAGTATGCAGAACAGATGGACAGGAAGCTAAAAAGGTAAATATCAATGAAAGTTTTAAAATCCAAAGTTCCGCCTATTAAGCACGGGAGCTGCTTTCTTTAGTACTTACCAGGAGTGTCAGAGGCCGCAAAGGAGCGCGAAAACATGTATCTGATTGCAGAAGTCATCTTTTACGCCGGACAACGCAAACAGCTGCCCGCTGATGGGTATCGTCCGGATGCCGTATTTAACGGATTGAACGAATACCGGGGCATTACTTTTACCGAACTGCCCATTGAAGAGTTTGATGCTCCGACCCCTGCCGCTATTAAATTTTCCTTTCAGGATGCCCATTACCAGGAAGTGGTTCCAGGGCAGGTCTTTAAGATCATGGAAGGCCTTCATCAAGTAGGGGAAGGAAGAATTATCTCAATAGAGAAATGAGATAATTCTTCCTTCCTTAATAATGCGTATGAATAAAATAATCATGGAAAAATCACGAAAATGGAGGGTGGTGATATGAGGGAGGGACAGTCTGCAGCGACCGGATTGATTAAAAAGTTTGAATTCTGCGGAGAAAGAGAATGAATGAAAAATATGTTTTTATTGATAGATGGTGTTATACAATGCCCAATACCGTCCCGGATGAAGATGGGATTATTGTTTTAATTTCAAAAAAATCTTTCGGTCCTTTGGAAGTCTACGAATGGGGCTTAGACAATAATCATAATCCCTATGAGCGTTATGAATGGCTTGAAAATGCTTTGTATGAGGACGAAAAATATTGCAAAAATATCTCAGAAGAAGAATTACTGAAGCAAATTTTTGGCATTATTTCAATATTTAAAAGCAACGGATTATCTGACTGGATAAATTTTTACATGGAAATACTTGGCAGGCTGGCTCCGGGTCTGCCGGGCTGAACTGCTGTTACCCCTTTGCAGCGGAATAAAAATATTATGGTCAATACACCATCGGAAAACTCCTGTTCAGAACTTAAATACAAGCGTTGTCCTGGAATAATACATAAAGAGGGTTGCAGCTTACAGGACCGGACACGGTATTGACAGTATAATTTGGTAAAGACAGGGTTACGATATTAAAGAAAAAATAAATTTCAAATTATCTTGAAGGATATATTGGCGGCTGCAAATATATCCTTTTTTTAAGAAAGGGGTGGCCATATGGATAATACGAAAAATATTCCCAACAGGTTAATCCATGAAAAATCTCCTTATCTGCTGCAGCATGCATATAATCCGGTGCAGTGGTTCCCGTGGGGAGAGGAAGCATTTGAAAAAGCAAGGCAGGAAAACAAGCCTGTTTTCCTGTCTATTGGATACAGTACCTGTCATTGGTGCCATGTGATGGAGCAGGAATCGTTTGAAAATGAGGAAATTGCGGAGCTTTTAAACAGAGAGTATATCTGTGTGAAGGTGGACAGGGAGGAACGCCCGGACGTGGATGCAGTCTATATGTCGGTCTGTCAGGCCATGAACGGCCAGGGAGGCTGGCCTCTGACCATACTTATGGCACCGAACGGCAAGCCCTTTTTTTCAGGCACATATTTTCCGCCCCACGCGCGTTACGGAAGTCCTGGACTGGAAGAACTGCTGACCGCGGCAGCCGGGCAGTGGAGGGCGCAGAAAGAAAGGCTTCTGGAAAGCGCGGAGCAGATAGCGGCGTATTTAAAAGAACAGGCACAGACAGGAAATCGGGCTGCGCCGGGGATGGATACGGTTCAGCAGGCCTTCCGCCAGTTTGCGGACAGCTTTGACCCGGAAAACGGAGGGTTCGGCGGCGCACCGAAATTTCCCACGCCCCACAACCTCATATTCCTGATGGAGTATGGAAAAAGGACGGAAAACAGGGAAGCATTGGCTATGGCGGAGACAACGCTTGTGCAGATGTACCGGGGCGGGATCTTCGACCATATCGGCGGCGGTTTTTCCAGATATTCCACGGATGAACGGTGGCTGGTCCCGCATTTTGAGAAAATGCTGTATGACAATGCGCTGCTTGCGATGGCTTATCTGGAAGCGTATGGGCAGACCGGACGGAAGCTGTATGAATGTGTGGCGCGCAGTATTTTACAATATGTGGAAAGGGAGCTGACGGATGAAAACGGCGGTTTCTTCTGCGGGCAGGATGCGGACAGCGATGGCGTGGAGGGAAAGTATTATGTGTTTACGCCGGAGGAAATTAAGGCGGTTCTGGGAGATGAGGCGGGAGAGAAATTCTGCGCCCGGTATGGAATTTTTCCCGGTGGCAATTTTGAAGGAAAAAGTATCCCCAATCTGCTGGAGAATGAGGGGTATGAAGAAATCTGCGGGGTATTTGATGACGTAATGCATGAGAAAGGCCGGGCGGAGGCCTGCGGGAAAAAATGTAAGAATATCCATGAGGAGCGATGGGGTATAGCGAATAGTGACGGTAGCTGCGAAAATGATGGACAGGACTTAAGAACGCTGTATGAATACCGGCTGCGGCGGACACGGCTCCATAAGGATGACAAAATCCTTGTTTCCTGGAACGGTTTCATGATTTGCGCCTTTGCGAAGGCCGGGGCGGTGCTTGGCGAGGCAAGGTATGTGGATATGGCCGTGCGGGCTGAGGCTTTTCTCCGGGAGCGGCTTGTAAAAGATGGGCGTCTGCTGGTACGCTACCGGGACGGGGATGCTGCGGGAGAAGGGAAGCTGGAGGATTATGCCTGCTACAGCCTGGCCCTGCTGGCGCTTTATCGGGTAACCTTTCAGACGGATTATCTGAAGCGGGCAGCTGCCTGGGCTGAGTTGATGCTGGAACAGTTTTTTGACCGGGAAAACGGCGGCTGCTATCTGTATGCGAAAGACGGGGAACAGCTGATTGTGAGGACAAAGGAAACCTATGACGGTGCGATGCCGTCAGGCAATTCCGTGGCGGCCCGGGTCCTGCAGCAGCTGACACAGCTTACAGGTGATGATGAAATGCAGCAGGCGCTGGAAAAACAGCTGTATTTTCTGACCGGATCCATGGCCGGATATCCGTCAGGGCACAGCTACGCACTACTGACAATCATGGATGTACTGTATCCAACAAAAGAACTGATATGTACGCTTTCCTCCGCCGTAGCCGGGGAAGAGCGCCGGAAGCTGCTGGCACAGCTTGGATATCTGGAGGAGACAGTCCCGGGGCTTGCTGTCCTTGTGAAAACGGAAGAGAACGGGCAGGAACTTTGTGAATTGGCGCCTTTCTCCAGGGATTACCCAGTGCCGGAGACGGGGGCACAGTTTTATTTATGTGTTGGCAGCGAATGCAGGCAGCCGACATCGGAGTTTGGGGAGGTGCTTCGGTGGCTGTTGGAGACTGCGGCAGATAAATGATAAAAAAGAAAGGGCGGCAAAGCTTAGGAAGAACCGGAAATGAATCGGAGAATGATTCTCAGGCCTGCCGCCCTTTTCCTATTTTGCCCCTGCTGGTATACCTGCGTCTTATGGGTTTGCCGTATGCCCGGGATTGACGGCGTCAGCTTAAAGGTGTAAACTAAAAAACAATAATAACTGTCGGGATTATACAGATTTATCTTGGGGAGGGCCTATGGCAAAGAGTTTTATTGATCTGTTACTGGATGATATATTTGATGCGGAATGGAAAGGCCGGTATGGGGAGAAAATGACCGAATGGGAACTTAATCTGGTCAGGCTGTTCGGCCGAAAGGGATATGTACTGCGTAATATTTATGTGCCTAAGAATAATGGTGAAACATCTGAAATTGACGTTGTTTTTATTACACAGAAAGGCATATTTGTAATAGAGAGCAAGAATTACTCGGGCTGGATTTTTGGTGATGAAAAGTCTGCTTACTGGACGGCCATGCTTCCGGATAAGAGTAAAAACCGTTTTTATAACCCCATAAAACAGAACAGTACCCATATAAAGTGGTTGGGGCAATACCTGCAAAATTCAGTCCCCTTGTTTTCTGTCATTGCATTTTCGGAGCGGTGCGAACTAAAAAAAGTAGCTGTGGAAAGCACCGATGTTCTAGTTATTAAAAGGGACAGATTGTATGCAGCAATAAGAAGTATATGGGACAGGACAGCGGATATATTAAGTGAAAGTATGACCGAAGACATATATGTAAAGCTGAAAATGCTGACTGATGTGGATCAGGCAGTCAGGGCAGCTCATATTGATCGAATTAATGAAAAATATAAAAAAACGGAGACTGTTAACAAGCCGGAAGGTATTACTGAACAGAATACTTCTTTAAAATGTCCTCGCTGTGGCGGGACGCTTGTATTGCGCACAGCAAAGAAAGGCGCCAATGCAGGGAATAGTTTTTATGGCTGTTCGAATTATCCAAAATGCAGATATGTGCAGAATATTTAGGATATGATTATGTACAAGTCTGCCCGATTGTCTGGAAAGGGAAAAGACGGTTATTCCTATTGATGTCGAAAAAAGAACGTATATTAAAAGAATTTATTGATGGGGATACCGTGTATGAAATGGTCTTGCACGACAACCTGCCAGAGCATGCATAATGAAAAATGAAACAAGCGAAATGTGGAAAGGAGTTTTTATGTTAATAACCAGCACTGCGTTTAAAGAAGGGGCATGGATACCTGAAAAATATACTGCGCGGGGAGAAGATATTTCTCCTGCTTTGCATTTGGAAGGCATACCTGCCGGTACAAAAGCGTTGATGATTACTTTGGATGATGCTTCCCATCCTTTATTTCCGAATTATAACCATTGGATTATCTGGAATATTCCTGTATGCAGCGATATCCCGGAATCCATTCCAAAAGGAGAAGCGGTGGCGGTACTGTCCGGCGCGGTTCAGGGAATGGCATATGGAAGACATTGTTATAAAGGCCCGGAACCGCCGTTCAAAGCAATACATAATTACACCTTTACAGTTTTTGCATTGAGTGATTTTATGGATTTGCCTGCGGCATCTGTAAAAAAAGAGGTATTCAAACAGGCGGAAGGGCTGATATTGGGAAAAGCGGCATTGACAGGGAAGTTTCAGAGCCGCAGGGAGAAAAATGATTAAAAAAAGAAAAGCAAGGATTTTGATATACTTATTGGTAAGTGCCTGTATTGTTGTGCCATTATATATTTTATGCCATGAGGCGGGGCATGCCGCTGTTGCATATTTTTGCGGGGCGGACACGATTCATATCAGTATTACAGGCGCATATATGAATTCTTCGGGTGGAAGCTACAACAGGGTGACTTCGGCTATGCTTAATATTGCGGGAATGCTGTTTCCCGCCGTTATTTCCATTATTTATCTTTTATTGTATAAACGGGAGAAAGGCAGTCTTTTTTACCGGCTGTTTTCCTTTTTGCTCGTGGCTGCTTTTTCCATGCCGGCCGCTGCGTGGATTTTGGTGCCTGTGCTTTACATGCTGGGCAAAGCACCAATGGGAGATGATGTGACGAAGTTCCTGGATGTGACGGGAATGAATCCGGTAATCCTGATTTTGTTGGCGGCTGGCCTTCTTGCAGCAAGTATATTTCTTGCCTGGCGTAAGGGGATTATCCGAAATTATTGGGAGGAGCTTCGAAAAGTGGAGCAGGTATAGAAGCATATAATTATCCGATGTTTAAAAGTGGAAAGAAGGAGAGAAACGCTCTGCGGTTCTTCCCCCTTTTGGGGGATGGCGCAACGTCCTCTCCTTTTATTTGTTCCGTAAGGTATAAACTTATATATCAGATTAGCCGGCCTCCGGCGGTAAATGTGGGTGAGGCTTTTGGAGCCTGCTTATTCTATTCTTTATAATACTGTGCCTGTGCATGCCATAATTCACAATATTTGCCTCCGGTAACACGGAGCAGCTCTTCGTGAGTCCCTCGCTGGACAATCCGGCCGTTGTCAAAGACTGCAATGGTGTCGCAGAAGCGGCAGGAAGCAAGGCGATGAGAGATATATATCGCTGTTTTTTCTCCTACAATCTCATTGAACCTGGAATATATCTCATATTCCGAGACAGGGTCGAGTGCGGCGGTGGGTTCGTCCAGTACGATGAAGGGGGCGTCCTTATAAAGTGCGCGGGCAAGTGCAATTTTTTGTGCTTCACCGCCGGATATTTCGATGCCTTTTTTACTGAAATTGTGATACAGGCAGGTTTCCGTTCCCTCCGGAAGGGAAGCAAACCATTCCTCCAGCCCTGCCTGAACAAGACATTTCTGCACTTTAACAGGATCAAAGCTTTCAGAAGCAGCCACATTCTGACCAAGGGTAAGCGCAAGCAGCCGGAAATCCTGAAATACAATCGAAAAAACAGATATATATTCATTATAATTGTATTTGCGGATATCTACGCCGTTGAGCAGGATCACACCCTCAGTGGGGTCGTAAAGACGGCACAGCAGCTTGATAAAAGTGGTCTTTCCGCTGCCGTTCATTCCCACAATTGCCAGTTTTTCACCAATCCGGAACTTTATATTGACATGGCGCAGCGAAAAGCTTTCTGTGTTAGGGTAACGGAAGGAAACATCGCAAAACTCCACATAGTATTCATTATCATCCCGTTTTTCCACAGTGAGCGTCCCCTGATACATGTTGTTGGGTATGTCAAAGTAGGAAAAATACCGCTTTAAATAAGGGGCGTTTGCACTGGACTGCTGAGCGGTTTGCACAAGCTTGGATACGGCGGAAATAAGCAGCATCAGACAGGAAACATATTTTGCAATGGAGCCGATGGAAACAGCCCCCTGGAGACTGGTAGAAATTAGGATCAGATAAGTGCCGTATTTTAGAAAATCATTCATCGCTGTTTCAGGAAGTGCAAGAACAGCCTGTTTTCTGTTTTTCTCCAGGGCTTTACTGTAGAATTGCCGGTCGGTTTCCGCTGCGTTTTCCGCAAGAATATCAGCCATGCCATACAGACGGATATCCTTCCCGGCGCTGTAGTCGGTAATATAGTCATTATATTTTGCGTTGAGTATATTCATGTCAATACAACTGTCGAAGAATTCTGCGTCCAGTGCTGCCGTTTTCGCAGTGGAACAGATGCCGAGGCCTATGGTAAGAAGAATCCCTGCGATAAGCGCGGCTTTCATCGGGAGTGTTATCGTGGGAATAAGGAAAAGCGTAAAAGTCATGCCGGCCGATGCTGTGAACTGTGTGGTATTGAAAATGAAGCCCCGGATGGTCTGATGAAGGAAATACCAGTTAAAGCCGGTCTGTGTTTCTTTTTTGATACGCTCCAGAAGCAGCTGCACGTCATGGTCTTCGACAGATTCATAGGCCATACTCATTGCTTTTTCGGAATACATCCAGGCTTCCGCGCGATACACGGCATCTTCGGCCTTTGTTTGTACCGATGAAATCCATTGGTTCAGTACTGTAAACAAGAAGGTAAGGCCCACGGTCAGAGAAATATATAAAATCAATGAGGAAAGAGGTTCTGCGGTAAAAAGTGCATCAATTAATTTGGCAGAAAAAAAGATGGAAATATAAGGCGTTAATGCGTTGGTGAATGCGCCAAAGATGAGGCATAGGGTATAGGTTCTGTCCAGCCGGAACATTACTTTAAGTGCACGTTTTGTCAGAGAGATCTGTTCATTTATTTTCATCCTCCGCAGTCTCCTTTCCTTACTGATACCAGCAGCTCTGCATTTCATAAAGCCTGCTGTATTCTCCATGTGCCGCAGCCAAAGAATCGTGTGTCCCTTCTTCTGTAATCCGGCCGTCCTTCAGATATAAAATTCTGTCACAAAAGCGGGTGGAAGCAAGCCGGTGTGAAATAAAAAGGGAGCTCTTGTGCCGGGACATTTCATTGTATTGCAGATAAATTTCATTTTCTGCAATAGGATCCAGTGCGGCAGTGGGCTCGTCCAGAACAAGCACGGGAGCGTCTTTATAAAGCGCTCTGGCAAGCATCAGCTTATTAGTTTCTCCACCGGACAATTCGGTTCCATCTTTATTGAGCTGCTTATCAAGCCTGGTACGTATTCCAAAGGGCAGGGAATCGATTTTGCCGCCAAGCCCTGCCAGCCGCATACATTTTTCGGCAAGCTCGAAATCAGTCTCCTTTTCCGGGCTGCAGGAAACGGTTTCTGCAAGCGAAAAGAAGGCGGTCCTGACATCCTGGAATACCGGGGAGAAAAGCCTGTAATATTCATTCCGTATAAAAGAAGCGGCCGGCACCCCATTGATGTAGATTTCTCCGCCTGTAGGCATATATAGTCCGCACAGAAGCTTAACAAGCGTTGTTTTTCCGGCGCCGTTCAAGCCAACCAGCGCAAGTTTTTCCCCGGGATGAATGGTGAAGCTGATATCGTGCAGCGTGTCGGATTCCGCTCCATCATAACGGAAGCTGACATGATCGAATGTGATTTCGGGCGGAGAGGTGAGAAAGTCAGCTATGGATGCGCTAATGGTGCCTTCCGGTTCCGGATAATCCAGATATTCCCTTAAATCACAGAGAGCCAGGCTCAGACCGTGCAGCTTGTTCCAACTGTTTAAAATTTGTCCCACCCATTCTGCAAAAGAGGAGACAGCAGAAAAACACAGGACAAATTTATCCACTGTTATCTCACCGCGGATTACCATAGCAGTTAAAATTGCATATGCAGTACCATCCCGAAGCAGGATTACAACAAGTTCAGACGCATGGGACAGGAAATGACGCCAGGTACGCACCCGGTCCAGACTGCAGCGCTCGGCAGAAAGGCTGTGGTACAGTCCGGTGATCCAGCCGGCCATGCTGTAAATACGGAGATCCTTCGCCAGGGCAGGATCCCGGGGTTTGTTTGTTATATATCCAAGCCTGCTATCAATATCCATCCTTTTATCCCGGTTACGATAATCCCAATTTTGATAGGCACGCACACAGAACCAATTAAGTGTGGGAGCCAGTGTGAGGAGGAGGATCAGCCATGGGCTGACAAAGGAGATAACCGCACCGAACAGGCAGTAGCATAAAAGGCTTTCAAGCAGCTCCCACGCCTGTTTCGGAAGATCCTGTACCGGCTGCACACCATTCCAGGTTTCTGTAGCCTGTTTTGCTCTTTGAAATAAATCCCGCATATCCTTGCGTTCATAATTCTGATAGAAGCAGCTCAGGGATTTATGATTAAGCTCCCGTGTGATTTCATAGAGATAGAAGCCCTGTTTTCCCTGAATGATATAAAAAAGCAGTTTTTTAACAAGACCTCCCAGCATCACTCCGAACATAAGCAAGCCAACAGTCCTGGCTGCATGGGAAAGCGGCTGCCTCTGGGTTGCTTCGGCAACAACAAGTGCAGGCAGCCATACCGCGGCCCAGCTGAGCCAGATATTAACCGGCGTCTGTACAGCGTACATAAAAAGTACGCACGGCGTATAGCGGAGCTGTTTGTGAAAACTCCAAAAAATATTTTCGGGTAATGTTTTATATGGTTTTTTCTTCGTCATTGCAAATCCCTCCCTTCGCCGTTATTTTACAGGAAAAGCGCTTCAAAAAATAATTCGTGCACGAATTGCGGACTGCAGTGCACGAATTACAAATTAATCTATGGCGGGGACGAGAAATTCAGAAGTAAATGCCCCGTCCTCGCTATTGTATTGATACCAGCCCCCATGCTCCGAAATAATATTGGCAGCGCGGCGTAAACCAAAACCATGGAGGCCATTTTTTTCAGTACCGAACAGCTTTCCTGTTTTTGTTTGTTTGCTGCCTGCAGAATTTATCATGGAAAAATAGAGCATTTTTCCCTTCATTGAGATATAGAGGCGCAGAAACGGCTGTCTGGCGGTGGATTTTCCGCAGGCCTCGATTGCGTTGTCCAGAAGATTCCCTACAATAATGCTCAGTTCCACATCTGACAAAGTAAGAGTATCCGGGACATTGGCTTTCACTGTGATGTCAATGCTGCGTTCTCTGGCTTTTGCCATCTTGCCGGACAGAATGGCATCCAACGCTATATTGCCGGTTTTTAACAGGGTATCCACATGCAGCAGCCTGGCATCCAAATCATCGATATAATGGATTGCCCGGTCATATTCACCGGTTTCAATATGCTCGCGCAGAACCTGCAGATGATGATGGAAATCATGCTTGTAAGCACGCATTTCTTTATGTATGCTTCGCACTTCATCCAAGTGCTTCTGCGATTCTGATGTTTGATATTCTGCAAATCTCAGAAATGTTTTCTTTCTCATAGAAGAAGCCTCATATTAATTTTTGTTAAGTATCCTCTCAGTTACTAATTTTTACTGATAAACGCCCGGTTTACCGCATCATACTGACCCCGGGACAGCGGAAGGCAGATATTTCCCTCGAGTATAACCCCGTTGCGCGAAATACGCAGAATATGCCGGAGCGATACAAGATAAGAGCGGTGAATACGGAAGAACATATCTGAAAGCTTATCTTCAAAAGAAGATATATTTTCTTTTATTTTGTACTCTCCATTGACTGTGTGGATCTGTATATAGTGTAGAAACGCCTCGACGTATAATATATCGTCCTCCGCAAGCTTGACAAGCTCCCCGCCGCACTGAATAATGACCGACGCCGGGACTGCAGACAGCCGTTGTATCGCACGGTCAAGCACTTCTGACAGTTTTTCTTTTTTTACCGGCTTGAGCAGGTAATGAAGCGCGTCTACCTCATAACCTTCACCGATAAATTCGGCGTGTGAAGTGACAAAAATAATTTCCGCCCTTCTGTCAGTCAGGCGGATATGCTTCGCCAGAGCAATACCGTTTATTGAATGCATTTCCACATCTAACAGCAGTATATCAAATAAATTGCCGCCGCCATATTCGAAAAGAAATTCTTCGGCGGAAGCAAATTTTTGTACTAAGACAGAATGACCTGTCCGGTCTGCCCAGCCGGACACCATTGTTGACAGTTTTTCTGTCTGTCCGGCTTCATCGTCACAGATCGCTATTCGGCAGTTCATATATTTATTCCCTCCTGAACCGGTCTTAAGCCAGCCTTTTACTAGTGGGCCTGACTTCAATTATATATTATTTTTGGGTCAATATCAGCAAAAAAGATGAAAATGTACTTTTCATCCCGGCAGGAAAAAAACCGGCATTGTACGGCGTTAGCTGCAACAGGCATTCTCCTGGATAATGCCCGCTCATTTGCCAATACGAAACATACCTTTAAATTACGATAAAATCAATACAAAGTTCAGAACATAAAAAGGGCATAAAGGGAGACTGATGAATTGTAAAGTTCAGCAGTCTCTTTTTTAAAAATAATTTTTGAGGAAAAACTCATTTATCAATATTGAACACATCCGGGGATTGTGATAAAATAGACCGGAGTCCGTGACATAAGAAAAGAGCTTAAAAAGGAGACTGTCGGATTAAAGAAGTTCAGCAGTCTCCTTCTTTTTGCATAAATGATAGGATATTGCGGCAGAGCATGGCGGGAAGCCATGGTGACGGGCACGGCCGGGCGTCCGCACTGTATTGGAGGTTAAGCTTTGGGAAATAAGAAAAGCAGTGAAATAAATAAGCGAAAGTACCGAAGGTATTTTATAATGGCGCTGTCCCTTGCAATATGTCTGAGTGCGGTTTCGGCGATTGCGACAAAAGCGATATCTGATCTGGCTGTCAGCAGCTGTTTCAGGGAATTACAGGATTCTACGGTTCAATATGCCGCAGATATCCGCACGGATATAGAATATGACCTGAAGCTATTGGAAGTCATAGCGGATAATATGACGAAACAAAATACGTTGCTTTCCGGGGAGAAAAAGGAATTATTTACTTTGTCAAAAGCAGGGATTTTGCTTGATGAAATAGTACTGATACTTCCTGACGGCCGGATGTATGCGGACGATGAAGCCTGCCTGGAACAACTGAAAGCTGTTTCCTATACGGAAGAGGCGGCGGCCGGGGCGCATGTTTCCGGCAGAATTGAAGACCGGGAGAAGCCGGGGAAGTTTTATCTGTATTATTTTGTACCGGTTGTAAAAGATGGAGAAACAAAGGGGCTTCTGTGCGGTATTATTGATTTGGATACGCTGAATCAAAGGTATACGGGACAGCTGGCTGAGGAAACCTCGTTCCAGCTGCTGGAGGGCGGAAGCGGCGCTTTTTTAATCGATTCCATACATTCTGAGCTGGGAAATAAGGTGAACTTCAGAAACCGTACTGCCAAAAAAGGTTATGGCATGAAACAGGTTATGGAGGATATAGAGGGGGGAAATCCAGGTAAAACGGCGTTCTTTTCCAGGTCAAAGCAGGAATATATTTATTGTGTGTATGAACCTGTCGGAATCAATGACTGGATGATTATGCTGGGACAGCCGGAGAATATTGTTTTGGGCGATGCGGAAAATATCCGTTTTATATTAAGACATTTTATTATATTTGAAACAACTGTATTTTTACTTTATCTTCTGTTTGTGTTTTGGGAAATAAGAAAGACTTTTCGTGAAAGGGAAAAGGAACTGGGCCGGGTTCAATACATATTAAAAATAGAAGAGATACTTTTTAATGCTGCCAGGAGCACGGAACGGATTGGGGAAGCTTTAAGCATAATTGCAAAAAAGCATTCAGCCCAATATGCATTTTTCATTATTTATAATGAAAATGGGACTGAAAAAATGTACACCTGGGGAGGAACGGCGCAGGATGTGAAGGATCCGTACAGCAAAGAGGATTTCCCGGTGCTTTGTTCCAGGCTTCTTTGCCAGGGCAGAATCATCTATTATGATAAGAAGGAAATGGACGCAGAAGGCGTGGCAGAATATCAGAAGCTCGGGCAGCTTGGGATTTCAAGCCTGATGAGCATTCCGGTGGACGATCCGGATCATGCCCATATCGGGACGCTTGGCGTTGCCAATATGGGGCAGCGTTTTTCTTCCACTGAATTACTGGATTGCGTTATGCTCAGCTTCTCCATGGCTGTAAAAAATATTATCTCATTCCGGGAAGCGGAGGAAATGGGAATCCGGGATAAGCTGACGGGGCTGAAAAACCGGAACAGCTACCAGAGTGCGCTGGAAAGCTATGAAAATAACACCGACAGCAATTTCTTCTGCATTTATGTGGATGCCGATGGCCTGCACGACATAAATAACCAGTACGGCCATGAAGCGGGAGATAATCTGCTGAAAACAGTGGCAAAGGTAATAAAGGAAGAATTCGGGGATGAGGATACCTACCGCATCGGCGGAGATGAGTTTGTAGCGTTCTGTAACGCCCCTGCTTCCGGGCAGGTAAAGCAGAAAATACGGAATGCAAAGAAGCGTATAGAAGAAAAAGGGTATCATATTTCCGTCGGCATGGAAAGCATGAAAAACAAACCGTTCATTTATGAAATGGTAAAACAGGCCGAAAGGAATATGTTTGAAGCAAAACGCAGCTATCACGAGGATACGGGAGATATACAGAATATACGCGGTATGAACAGAAAACTGGAAAAGACGCTCATGGAAAAAAGGGATCTGGACGTTTTCCGGTCGGTTCTTTCCTCCAAATATCTGGGTGTTTATATTGTGGATTTAAAAATCGATACCTTCCGTTATATTTATATCCCTTCATACTTTGACGCCGCGGCGGAACAATCCGGAGGAAAGTTCAGCGAAGCTGTAAAAATCTATGTGGAGACTTTCGTGCTGGAGGAATACCGTCAGCCATTTCTGAAGCTGCTGGATTATGACAACGTTGAAAAACGGCTGAATGGCGGCGAAGAACCGGAGCTGCTTTACAGACGGCCGGACGGAGTGGAAATTATGCTGAAAATATATCTGTCGCCGGAATATGGGGAGGACTGCTGGGAAAGTATATGGACTTTTGAAAAGGTTTAATTATCTTTTTCATTTTCAGCAAATACGATGACCTCAGATAACGATTGTTACAGGTATCCTTGCAAGGAAAAGGGAGTTTGCCCTGCTGCGTTCCGTGGGCATGTCCCAAAAACAGTTTTCTGTGCTGGTACACTGCGAAGGACTGTTTATAGTTTTTGCCGGACTTCTTTTATCGATTGCAGTTGGCTGCGGAACCGGGTATATTCTTTGTGGTTTTTACGGGAACGGAATTAAAACGGCAAAGCAGGTTGTCCATGATGGAAGAACCGAGATAGTCATTTTCTGCCTTGACAGAAAATCCTGTTTATAATATGGTTAAATTAAATAACGGTTTATTTATACTTTATGAAATTAATGCCATAAATATAAACGTGAATGATGTATATACAGGGAGGTTTTTATGGGCAGAAACAGCGGCGGCGGAAGCCGCAGAACAGGCAGCTCTTCCTCGGGCGGCCGTTCCTCCGGGAGCGGCCGGATCAGCGGCGGGAGAACCAGCCATCCTTCTTCCACCCGTTCCAGCGGTTCCTCATCAAGCGGAAGGATATCCTCTGGCCGCAGCAGCCTGGGATCCTCGGGCAGTTCTTACAGAAGCAGTTCTTCTTACGGTTCGGGGTATCACAGTTCATCATCAACGTCTCATTCTTCGTCATATTCCAACTCGTCACAGAATAACAGCTGGGATGACGACGACTATTCTCCACAGGGAGGCTACGGTTATTCCTATGGAGGAGGGGGATACCGTTCAGGCAGCTGTCTCGGCTTGTGCCTTGCGCTGGTGGTAGCTTTTATTTTTGTGATAATTGGCGCCGTTTCGTTTTTCTCAGCAATTTTCTCATTGGGCGGACGGCATGACAGTTTTTACGGATACGTCGCCCCGCAGACGGTACAGCAAAGCGGGAAAGAGCAGACCAATTCTTCCAGCCAGCCGAAAACGAATTACAGCGGGCAGTCCTCCGGGGCAATTGAGCCTGTTGTAGGGGAATATTTTACGGACAGGCTGGGGTGGATAAAGCAGTCGGCGACCCTGAATGCCGGTATGGAGGCGTTCTTTAAAAAGACAGGCGTAAAACCGTATCTTTATCTAACGGATAACGTCTACGGCAGTACGGAGCCCTCGGATAAACAGATGGATACGTTTGCCAATTCACTTTATGATAAGCTTTTTACTGATGAGAACCATTTTCTGCTGGTATTTCAGGAATATGGGGATTATTATATGACCTGGTATGTTTCGGGAAGTGATGCGGCTGAGGTGGTTGACGAAGAGGCAGCCAATATCGTTTTGGATTACGTGGATGAGTATTATAGTTCTGATATGGGAGAGGAAGAATATTTCAGCAATGTATTTTCCATGGCGGCCGGGGATATCATGGAGGGCGGACAGTAAAAATGCCGGGGAAACGGTAGACCAGTTGGACAGATATTAGTATTTTAGAAAAACAGCTCCTTTTTGGTAAGAATTCAGATGTGAAAATTCTTACCAAAAAGGAGCATTTTTATGGCAGAAGCTAAGGGGCAGATTTTTCCGATGGACCAGCATCGCTTTTCTTACAATGAATGTAGCCGATACAGTGTTTTGGGCGACCAATGCATATATGCTCTCTGAGAAGATGATATCCAAAATCTGATTGCGCAGTGTTTTAAAAGTAAAACTTTTCTGTTAAGGAAAAGTGTGCCCGAATGGTGTTAAAGCGAACAAACGGGGTTATGAACAGTAGCATGAAGTAATGAAATGGGATGAGTTGTTTGACATTCTCATGCGTAAATAATAGAATAAAAAAGGCGAATTATATGTTACATTATTTAATAATGAGGGGGAAGATTGAAAATGAAAAAAAGTGTACTATTGTTTTTGGTGGGGTTTACTATCTTAACAGGATGTGGTAAGGCTGTGGATGAAAGCAAACAGAGTCAGGTTGCTGCAGTAGATCCAGAGATACCCCAAATAGAATCAGAAGTTAGCGTAAGTGCTTCGGAAGATAATGCGAGGGTAACAGAACGCTCTCCGGAGGAAATCCAACGTGAGTTAGAAAGTGTTCCGGACATGATAACAGAGCCAACTGTTATTTCTGGAATTAATATTGATGATATAATAGAATTTGGAAATTATGAACAAGATTATAATAAAGAAAATGGTGCAGAACCAATAGAGTGGTATGTTATAGATATAGATGATAAGTGTGCAAAGTTAATGAGTGTTTATGCCCTTGATTGTGAAAAATATAATAACATCGATGAAAGTGTAACATGGGAAAACTGTACTTTGAGAAAATGGTTGAATGAAGAATTTTATAATGAGGCATTTAGTTCCAATGATAAAAGTATAATAAGATTAACTAATTTGGAGAACGAAAGTAATCCAGAATCTAATATTAGTGGTGGAAATAACACGACAGATAGAGTATTTATATTAAGTTATGGAGAAGCAGTGAAATATTTCAATGCTGATATTAATGCAAGTCAAGAAAATCCTTACGATTATCATATTGCTTGTATTCCGACAAGATTTGCAGAAATCAAAGGATTGGAAGCCAACAATTCAATGCTTATGGATCCAAGTATTGGAGCAACATGTTCATATTGGTTCAGAACAGTAGGAAATTCTCAGAACAGAGCTGTTGATGTATGGGTAGGATTTATAAATGTCACAGGCAGTGATGTTAATTCTGGGAAGCATGGGGTTAGACCATGCATTACAATTAATCTTGATGGTGTACTTGCTGTTGATGAGGATGTGGAAAAATCACCTTCAATTGGAGAAATAAATGCATTAAGTATGGCAGATGCATATTTAGATGCTATGCCATTTTCCTTAAACGAATTAATTGATCAATTAGAATATGAAGGATTTACGTACGGCGAAGCTAAATACGCAGCTGACAATTGCGGAGCAAACTGGAAAGAACAAGCATTTCTTAAGGGTAAGTTATATCTGGATATTTTTGATTTTTCACGAAAAGAGCTGATAGACCAGTTAGAATACGACGGCTTTAGTGGAGATGAAGCATCAAGTGCGGCATCAGAATTAGGATTATAGTTAGTTAAGGGGCTGTTTTTTATATAATAAGAAACTTCACCAGATGGCGAACTAAGTGGAACTGAGAATAAAAAAGCACGCAAATTGCGGGAATATGGGGATTCCACACTCCGGAGGGCGACCGAAAGTATGAAGAGCACAGATGAAACCGGTGACAAATTTCAGGGATTTGAAAAAGAAAGGGAACCACAAGCCCTAACCCCACAAGATTGAGGGGCAGGGGAGTTGATGTGCCGAAGATACTTTTTGTTTCATTTTCGGAAAAAAGAGAGGATAACCATCATGTTATATCAGATTTGCAACGGAGCGGTAAGATTTGCAGCGGAAACGGTGCTTGAGCATATTAATTTTGAAATTAGAAATAAGGAAAAGATTGCGGTGGTAGGCCGGAACGGGTGCGGAAAAACCACGTTGCTGAAGCTTATCGCAGGGGAAGTGGAGCTGTCCAAGAGGGACAGTGACGAGGACATTTACATTGCCAGGGCGGGGAAGCCTGTGATTGGCTATTTAAAGCAGAATGCGTTTGAGGACGATAGCCTGACTATGGAACAGGAGGTGCGGAAGGCTTTTTCAGAACTGCTTGCGATGAAGGCGGAGATGGAGCGCCTGGTGGTTCTTATGGAAAAGGAGAACGAGGAGGCTGCTGTTTCCAGATATGTCAGGCTGGAGGAGCGGTTTGCTTACCTGGGCGGCTACAGCTTCGAAAAGGAATATGAAATAGTGATAAAGAAGCTGGGTTTTTCACCGGAGGACAAGCAGAAAAAGCTGTCTGAATTTTCGGGAGGCCAGCAGACCAAAATCGCTTTTGCCAGGATGCTGTTAAGCAAGCCGGATATCCTGCTTCTGGACGAGCCGACCAACCACCTGGATATGGCGACCATCAGTTGGCTGGAAGGGTATCTGAAGGATTATGACCGGGCGGTGGTCATCGTATCCCATGACAGGATGTTTCTGGACCGGGTGGTGGATGTGGTATACGAAATCGAATATAAAACAGCGGTGAGGTATCCCGGCAATTATTCCGCCTTTGTGGAACGAAAAAGGCTGAACTGGGAAAAGCAGCAAAAGGATTACGAGCTGCAGCAGAAGGAAATTGAACGGCTGCAGACGCTGGTGGAGCGGTTTAAAAACAAGCCCACAAAAGTGGCGATGACCCGTTCCAAGCTCAAGCAGATTGAGCATATGGTAAAAATAGATGCGCCTGCCAGATATGATCTGAAAAGCTTCCATGCGGATTTCCAGCCGGCGAGGGAGAGCGTCACGGACGTACTGCGTGCTACGCAGCTTCGGATTGGCTATGACAGACCTCTGGCGGAGGTGACCTTTGAACAGAAAAAAGGACAGAAAATCGGGATTATCGGAGATAACGGCTCCGGGAAATCCACGCTGCTGCGCACGCTTACAGGCCAGCTGGAGCCGCTAGGCGGCAGTTTCGCCTTCGGCGACCGGGTGGATATCGGGTATTTTGAGCAGCAGATGGCTCAGTACACCAGTGATAAAACCGTGCTGGAGGATTTCTGGGAGGAATTCCCGGATCTGAAGCGGCTGGAGGTCCGCTCCTGGCTGGGGGCATTCCTCTTCGGACAGGAGGAAGTGTTTAAGAAAATAGATATGCTGTCAGGCGGGGAAAAGGTGCGGCTTGCGCTGGCAAAAATTTTCAGGAGGCTGCCCAATTATTTGATTCTCGACGAACCCACCAATCATATGGACATTGTGGGAAAGGAGTCGCTGGAAGCTATGCTGAAGGCGTATCCCGGCAGCGTGCTTTTTGTATCCCACGACAGATATTTCGTAAAGGAAATCGCGGATTCCCTGCTGGTATTTGAGAACGGGACTGTAAATTTCTATCCTTTTGGATATGAGCAGTATTGGGAAAAGCTGCAGGCGGACGAAAAAGAGCGGCAGGACCAGCAGGCGGATGGAAAGCCGGGAAAACTGCAGCCTGTTGGAAAAAATATTGGTGTACCGGCAAAGAACAACAACCCGGAGAAGGCAGGGGACGTCCTGGTAGCGGCTGCCCCGGAGCCGCTTAAAAACGCAGCCGACCGGAAAGGGTATAATCCAGGAAAAGAAGAAGCGAAGAGAAAACGCCGCCTGGAGCGTCTGGAAATGCTCATTGCGCAGAAGGAAGAGGAGCTTGCGGCATACCAGGCGCAGCTGAAGGAGCCTTCCATACAGTCAGACTATGAAAAACTGATGGAGTTGGAGGCACTGTGCGCGGCGGCGGATGAACAGCTGGAGACGCTGATGATGGAGTGGGAAGAAAGCGGCAGCTATTGAAAAAGGAGGGGGAAAGTAAATGTACATATTGGGAAGGACACAAATGATACCGGCTGCATCCTATGAGGAAGCAATTGCCCGTATTATGAAAAAAGGCTTTGATGGCGTGGAGCTTGATATTTACGATGTGAATTTTCAGGCGCGGAAAGAGTTTTTTGAAGAAGGCTTCGCTGAAAAGATAAAGGAATGCATGAAGAAAAACGGCGTAAAAGCTTATTCCATTGGTGCCCATATGGATTTTACGGAAAATGAAGATAAATTTCGTACGGTGGAGAAAGCGATTCCAATTGCGGCAGCAGCGGGGACTGACACAGTTATCATCAATGGAGCAGTCAGGCGTGAAGGAGAAGCTTTTGAAAAGCAGTGGGAGAGGCAGATAAACCGGATGAAGGAATTATGCCGCATCGCAGAAGAATATGAGGTTTATCTGGCGGTAGAATTTGAACCAGGCTTTGTCATTGATAATTCGGAACTTCTGCTGAAGGCATTTGATCAAATCGGTTCACCTATATTGCGCATGAACGCAGATATCGGGCATATGTTCCTCCAGGATCCGGCTCCTTTGGCTTCTATTGATAAATGCGGTCCTTATATCGTACACGCGCATTTGGAAAATATGAAAAAGGGTATTCATAACCACCTGGTTCCGTATGAAGTGGATATGGATTTGACGGCGTATCTGCAGAAGCTTATTTCTGTGGGATTTGACGGACCGGCATCGCTTGATGTGTATCAATATGATTATGAGGCGGTTGCGGAAAAGAGTGTGGAGTATTTGAAAGGGATTTTATGCCCGTCAGCTATATAAATATAGCAGTGGGAGGCAGGCGATGAAGAAGATTTTATCAATAACTTTCCTGCTTATGTTTTGTATCATGGCAGCCTGTACAAAAGAGAAGGCAGGGGCAGGCCCGGAGTTTATTACATTTCCCGCATATGAAGAAGAAAATCCGGCCTGCCTGCAATATGTGGATGAGATTAATAATACGGATGAATTTCAGGTGAGTGTAAGTTTTCCCGGAACCTGGACTTTAAAAAGTGAGAGACCGGATGTCGGGGCAGTCATTCCCGGCGACTTTTATACGCCGCTTTATATTTATGAAGAGGATGCGCTGATTGGGTATATAGGGTTTAATAAATTGGAACCCTACACGGGTGAAATTCCAAAAGAGCAGTATTATCAGACCGTTTATCCTTCCTTAAGGCTGTCGTCTCTTTTCTTCTGGGATCCCTATACCGCGGTTAATACTACGGATACGGGAGAAACAGGGGTAGCGGATATCTGGTATCTGGATCCGGAGGAACTGGATAACCATCCCGGGGCCAATGCAGAAGTACCACAGCTGAATACGGTTGGTATCTTGTCGTATGATACAGAATTGAAAGTATATATCGGCATTGCTTTTATGCCGGGTAAAATAGGTCGGGAACAGGCAGAGGAGATTGCGCAGACCGTCAGTCTGCTGCCGGCAGGAGAGAAGTAAAAATAATAAGTGCATTTTTAAAGGCAGCAAAAAACGCAGGAAAGAACCTGCGTTTTTTGCGTATCATCAAGGATATATCCCTTGTCGGTAAAAATCAAAAGTAGTTGTCATATATCCTGTTTCGTTTCTCAAGTTCCTCCCTGCCAAGCTTCTGGGCGTCTTCGATTTCATATACACCAAAGGTTTCAAAAAGCTTTTCTGAAGGCTCAGCCTCCACAAAGGTACACCAAGGCAGCCAGTGATATTGGCTTCCCAGCTTCTGGCTGGAAAAATTGCCGCTTTCATGGCCAAGGCCGGGCATAATATACCCGGAAGTGCCGTCTATGTCATTAGACTGCCGGGTATTTTTATGGATAAACTGTGCGAAATCCAGGTAGTGGGCATCTCCGGTGAGAAGATACAGCCTGTAATAAGTATAGGAACAGGCCGCCATATATACATCGGCGCCGCCGCCTATTGTGATAATGCTCTGGCCGCTGATGGAATACTGGTTAAAGGGATGTTTCGGCCAGGGCGTATGTACAGGGAAGGACCAGGCATAGGTCCAGGTTTCGGTATAATCCGCTGCGCCGGTTGCGCCTTCCAGCCAATGAGGATCCTGCGTCAGATCGTAGAGGGCCAGGAAACCAAACAGTGCATAAATGCCTGCTTCCTTGTCCTGGATATCCGTATTGTCACAGGTTCCGCCGCGGTATTCCATATTCAGATAGGCATTTGTAAAGGACCAGTCTCCGGCCTTCAGCGCAGCGCATTTATACGTTTCATTTCCGGTCACCAGATACAGCTGCACAAGAAAACGGATGACGCTGGGAGTATTTGATTTGGAATCCATACGTATGGAACCGTCCGTGTTGTATGCACGGTAAAAGCTGCCGTCCTCATTCTGGACGCGCACTAGCCAGTCGCCGGTTTTTATACAGAATTCCAGCCAGTCCTGTTTTTCTTCTTTCCGTTTATGCAGATAAACATAAGCGTCTAAAATGGCTTCCATACCGTCAGCGAGCATACGGACATAGTGAGGATAAGGCTCAAAGCCCTGGAGACTGGGATTGTAACACATCTGCGGCAGCCCGGACTGCGTCATGGAATTTTTCACCCAGAATTCAAGGATGCCGATTCCCTTTTCCCTGGCTTCAGGCATATTTTCGCGCTCACCATACCGCAGCAGCAGATTGCCGATCCCCGGCTGCTGCCCAACGAAGCCAAACTGGAAGGATACTGAGGAAATATCCATATCAGGCAGCTGGCAGGCAAAAGGAAGGCCGTAAGAATCCCCATATTTACGGGTATACTTGATAAAAATATTCATGCAGTTGCGGAAATGCCGTTCATTATCCACACAGAAAAGCCCGTCCCTTAAACGGCTGTAAGTAATTCTCCAGATATCCCGCATCATTTCCTGGAAGCTTTCATGCCGGCCGAAGTTAATGGAAACAGAATAATTCTGTTCAAAACCCGGCTCCACAGGATGGTTAATTCTGCGGAAGCTCATGGCCTTATTATGATAATCCAGTCCGCCATAATTTTTTTTCAGGGGAGTCTGTCCGTCACAGCCCGGATATACGTAGTCAATGGACAGGCCATCGATGGGCGTGGGATTATCCTTGCGCACGGCAAAACCATAGTACATATAATTGAGGGTGCGGCTGTCAGGCCTGCTCATACCTAAGGATCCTATTGAAAACCTGGGATCCACATTGTTCTCTGACTGTTCAATGTCCAGGGAACGCATGCCCACATCAGCAGCATAACGTGACAGGGATACCATTTCCCCTGAACCGGTATGGTGCATGGAAAACAAAGGAAGGGCGCATCTCGTTTCCAGCATCCAGAAATATTCGCAGTCCAAATCCTTTCCCATCATTTCTGCGGGAGCAAATTCGTTCTGCCGGTACCAGAACCCCGGAGCAAAGCACTGATAATCCCGGGGATTATCAGATTCAGCCAGAACGAGGGAGAATTTGCTGGAAAAGCCCAGGTCATCCCCGGCCTCAAGGACCCTGACACAGCGGCTCACTTTAAAGCCGGCGGCATCTGTTTCATAGATATCTGTAAAAGTGAAAGCAGAGCCGGATGGAACACGGAGTGTCCCCCAGGCAGTCAGCCGTCCGTCGGTAAATTCTGTTTTTTCATATGGCGCGTCATAGAATTCACTTACGGCAAACATTGTCTTGACGGTAACAAATAAAGGACGTCTGTTAAAGTACAGCAGTTTGCCTCCTTTTCGCACTTCGATCCCGCCGTTTGAGCAGGCAAGCTGATAATTATTGTATTGCAGTTCCATAGGTGAAACCTCCCCAAATAAGTATTGTATCCTGATTATAGGACGGAAATTATGGGGATTCAATGGAATATCTTTGCCGGAATCCGGTGGAGATGTATTATCTTGTAATGGTGAACCTATATGAAATCCGGACGGCAGATATGAACGGGGAACAGGCAGAGGCCACAAGTCTTACCTTTTTATTTCAGGAAAAACATGATAAAATAGATACAGTTTATATTATTTTTAGTTAAGGCCTTTTTATGAGAAGCTGCATTAACGAGAATATCCACAACGGATTAGCAGCCTTTCCCGGGGATGAAATATGCGCTTTGCTGCGCGGACAGGAGCAATAATGGAAAGAACCTATATCAGCGGCGGTATGGTATACGATGGAACGGGCAAAGAGCCGTTCTGCGGGGATATTGTAATCAATGGAAACACAATAGAAGCGGTGCTTCCCCACAGCGAGGATCGTTTTACAGGGAAAAACGGGCGGCTTATTCTGGCGCAGGGACTTGCAGTGACGCCGGGATTCGTGGATGTGCACAGGCATTGTGACCTGGCGGCGCTTACGGATCCTGATTTTGGGCGTCAGGAGCTGAAGCAGGGAATTACCTCTGTGCTTGCCGGAAACTGCGGCATGGGCCCGGCGCCTTCCAGCGATGGTTCACGGGCGGCAATGTACCGCTTTTTAGAGCCTTGCCTGGGGAAAGCACCTGAGGAGCTGCGGTTCCCGGATTTCAGAAGCTACATGGACGCTCTTCATGCAAAAAAGCTGCCGCTTCACGTGGATGCAATGGTGGGTACCGGAGCGGTGCGCATTGCAGTAAAGGGTTTTTCGGAAATCCCCTTTTCAAAAAGAGAGCTGGACACAGCCTGCGGCCTGCTGACGGAGGCCTTTGAGCAGGGGGCCAGGGCGGTTTCCGCAGGGATTATGTATGTGCCGGAATGCTTTAATACAAGAGAAGAATGGTACGCGCTCTGCCAGGAGGCGGCCAGGCATGACAGGCTGTTTACCTTCCATATCAGAGGAGAAGGGGACGGGCTGCTTTCTTCCGTTAAGGAGGTTATTGATTTTGCCAGGGAAACCGGAGTACGGATCAATATCAGCCATTTTAAGTCCGTGGGGAGAGCAAACTGGAAGCGGGATATTTATGAGGCGGTATCCCTGATTGAGAGGTCGGGAATGGATATTACTGCAGATGTTTATCCCTATGACGGCGGGGCTACCATTCTGGGGTCCCTGCTTCCGCCCGTCCTGAGCGCGGCATACGGCGAAAGGCTCTGCAGCGCGCTCGGTACGCCGGAGGGTGTAAAAGCCCTGGAGGAAGCCTTGGACAAAACCTGGGAGGGATGGGACAATATGCTCCGGGCCATCGGCAGCAAAAGGATTCTTATCAGTTCCCTGGAACGGGAAGAAAACCAGTGGATGATCGGCAGGAGCCTGGAAGAGATTGTAAAGGAAGGAAATTTTTCCTCGGAAGCGCAGGCCATTGCCCGGCTGATGCACGAGGAGGACGGAAAAGCAGGAATCATAGCTTTCAGCATGTGCCCGGAGGATGTGGAGTATGTGCTTTCCCTGCCCTTTACTTCGGTTATTTCGGATGCGCTCTATGGGGGCGGAAGTCATCCGCATCCCCGGCTTTACGGCGCTTTTCCGAAGGTGATAGAGGAGTATGTCTGCCGCAGGAAGCTTTTAACCCTACAGGAGGCTGTCCATAAAATGTCGGGAAAGCCAGCGCAGCGTTTTGGCCTGGAAAAGCGCGGCCTGCTGCAGGAGGGATATAAGGCGGATTTGCTGCTGTTTCGGCCGGAGAAAGTCAGGACAGGAGCATCTTATCTGGATCCCTGCGTGGAAGCGGAGGGAATGCAGTTGGTGTTTGTGGACGGAAAACAGGTATTAAATTGATGTCTATAAGGCGGCAGAACCACGGTCTGTGGGGCTGGCCGCCTTCATTTCTTCTATTTTTTTTATAAACTGCTCTGCAGCCTTCGTAAAAATCTGATACTTTTTCCAGACAAGGCTCATTTCTATCTCAATATTCGGCTGAAGAGGCCGGAAGCACAGTGAGCTGTTCTCCGTAATATTTATAATCTTATCAAAACCTATGGCGTATCCAAGGCCTTCGTCCACAAGCAGGGAGGCATTGAAGAGAAGGTTATAGGTGGCGACTACATTCAGTTTTGAAATATCACGTTTCATCCAGGCGCTCAGCTCTTTTCCCTGGTTTCGCTGATGGGAGATAATCAGGGGCTTGTCCCACAGATCCTCCGGGGCTATGGTTTCCTTTTGGGCGAGGGCTGAGTCGCGGCGCATTAATACGCCCCAGATGTCCTTTGTGGGCATCTTCAAAGAGTTGTACCGAGTCTGATCTACCTGGCCGAAAACAATGCCGAAATCTATAAGGCCCTTATCCAGTTGTTCCACCACAAATTCCGCATTGCCGCTGGAAATGTGGTAATGGATTCCCGGATAGGTGTTCTGTAATTCCTTTGCCGCTTTTGCGAGCAGTCTGATTGCATCCGTTTCACCGGTTCCAATATAAATATCCCCCATAATGATACTGTCTGAGAGGGTGATTTCACTTTCCGTTTTTCTGACCAGTTCAAGAATCTCTTCCGCACGTTTTTTAAGAAGCATTCCTTCTTCAGTCAGGGTTATCTTTCTGGATCCTTTGGTCCCGCGGATTAAAAGCTGTTTGCCAAGTTCCTCCTCCATATTTTTAATCTGGGTGGAAAGCGTGGGCTGGGACAGATGCAGTGATTCCGCCGCCCGGAGTATGCTTTGTTCTCTGGCCACGGCAAGGAAATATTGAAGTACGCGTAATTCCATGGGAATGCCTCCTTACTTTCATATTTAAAGTGTTTTTTGACATGGTTATTTGATGTTATACATCCGGTATAGGATCCAGTATACTATAAATTTCACTAATTTTTAACTATAGAAAATCATTATTATTAAGTATTTGCTATTTAATTGATTGAAAAATATAATTTAATTGTACTCTTACTATAAGACCTGCAATCCACGGAATCAAGTCCGGAAATGCCTTGATTTACTGATATTGCATAGGAAGGGGGAACGATGAAACGAAGATATACTGTTTTCAGTCTTGCTGTAATTATTATGTTTGTCTGTGCAGCCGGCTGTGGAGTACCTGGCGAGAAAGACTTTCAGCCTGCGGTGGAACAGGACAATCCGGAACAAAACAATTCGGAACTGAGCAGTCTTGAACAGCAGACAGAAGAAGCAACGGATGCCATGGAAGAAAGCGCTGCGGAAAAAGCTACGGAAGAAAAGGAGCCTGAAGCGATGAAAATTAAAGTGGCCTCAGAAGAATATGAAATCGTGTATGAACTGAACCGGAGCCGGGCGGCCAAAGAGCTGTACACCCAGCTTCCATTGACTCTGGAAGTGATAGATTTCAGCACAAATGAAAAGACATTTTATCCCCCGGAGGCGCTGGATGTCAGTGATGCCCCGCCGGCCAATGCCAGAAAGGGAACCTTAGCCTATTATTCCCCCTGGGAGGACGTGGTGATGTTTTACGATCATTTCGGAGAGGGCAGCAATCTGTATGAGCTGGGAAAAGCGGTTTCAGGGACAGAGGATATTAAAAAGCTGGCAGGGACAATTACGGTTGCGGTTTTTCAGGAATAAGGGCCAATTCAACAGGGTAAGAAAAGCAGGAGCAGCACGCATTAAGCTGGGACTTGACTAACACAGATCGTTACAATGGAAATGTTTTATAAAAAGCCCCTCTGTTTCAAAGATTTGGAAGGCGTTGCAGCCATCTGATATCAGCGGGGGAACTGACAGAAGGAAAGAATAAGATATGACAAAGAGAAGAACGGTAACTTTTTTGACACTGTTAATAATAATACTGGGAATTTCAGCCTGCGGGAGCAGAACAGAAGATCCGGACGGCGGCACAGGCGATGGTGCGGATATACAGGCCGCGCAAATGGAACAAGCCGCGCAGATGGGGCAAATCGGACAGGCAGAGCAGGCCGCGCAGATGGAACAGATCGAGCGGACGGAACAAGCCGCGCAGGCACAACAGGCAGATACAACGTCTTCAGATCCGGCCCCTGCCGCAGAAAGTGAAGCGGCGGGAAAGGCGCTGATCGTCTATTTTTCCTGGTCGGGCAATACGGAAAACGTGGCGGCGGAGATCAGGACACGGACTGGGGCGGACATATTTGAGATTGTGCCGCAGGAGGCGTACACGGAGGATTATGATACGCTTCTGAACATTGCGCAGGAGGAACAGAAAAAGGGCATCCGTCCTGCAATATCAGATACGGTAGAAGACATGGATTGCTATGACTTGATTTATGTAGGTTTTCCCAACTGGTGGGGCGACATGCCAATGATACTTTACAGCTTTTTTGACGAGTACGATCTTTCTGGTAAAACCATAGCGCCCTTCTGCACCAGCGGGGGAAGCGGTTTGTCAGATACCGTCCGCACGATTGAAACGCTGGAGCCGGACGCAGTGGTGCTGGAAGGCCTGCATATCGGAAGCTCCGAAGCGGACGATCCGGAAAGCGCAGTGGCGGAATGGTTATCTAACCTGGGAACGGCGGAGTAGGAGCGTAGCTGGAAGCATGATACAGAAAGCAAAAATTAAAATGGTGACGGATATATTGATGACAGCAGCAATGCTTTTTCTGATGGGTTATCAGTTCTGGGGGGAAACAGCCCATGAGTGGGCGGGAGCGGGAATTTTCCTGTTATTTTTAAGGCGTCAGTGAGGACGGCAGGAAGCTTAATTGCAGCTTACGGACTGTATGTTTTTTGGAAGAGGAATTTTATAGACTATCTTTTTTTAAGATCGGAATTTGTATTTATGGATTATGGGGAGCCGGTGGTTTTGTTCTATCTGGAGTATCTGGCATTGATGGGCTTCTTTGTTTTTATTTCTGACAGGGCCTTCAGACTTGCCGGCAGAATGTACGGACGGAAACAGGACTGAACCTCCCTTTCCAACTATTAATTGATGTTTATCGCAGTTAACCCTGCAATATATAGGAGGAATCATATGAAACGGATTGAAAATCAAACCTTTGATCAGGAGCGCGCGCTTTATGGAAGCGCGGATGTATTTGTAAAGAACTGTACCTTTGACGGACCGGCAGATGGGGAAAGCGCTTTTAAGGAGTGCCGCAATATTCAGGTGGAAAATTGTTTTTGGAATCTGCGCTATCCATTCTGGCATGATCACGGCCTGAAAATCAGGGCTTCCGAGCTGACCGGGCTTTGCAGGGCAGCCCTGTGGTATTCCGATTCTATCGAGATTTCGGATACAAGGCTGCATGGAATCAAGGCGCTTCGGGAATGCAGTGATGTATTGATAGAAAACTGCGACATTGTCTCACAGGAATTCGGCTGGTCGGTAAAGAATATTGCCATGTGTAAAAGCAACGTGGAAAGCGAATATTTCATGATGCGTTCAGAAAAACTGGATTTTTCAGAGGTGGGGCTGAAGGGAAAATATTCCTTCCAGTATATCCGCGATGCGGTTTTTGATAACTGTACCTTTGATACTAAGGATGCCTTCTGGCACGCTGAAAATGTGACCGTTAAGAACAGCACCATCAAGGGGGAATATCTCGCCTGGTATTCAGACGGGCTGACCCTGATTAACTGCAGAATCATCGGCACACAGCCCCTGTGCTACTGCAGGAACCTGAAATTAATCGACTGTGAAATGGAGGGCACGGATCTTGCCTTTGAAAAATCAGAGGTACAGGCAGATATCCTGACACCTGTGGTGAGCATTAAAAATCCGCTTTCCGGCAGCATCCGTGTCCCGGCAGCCGGTGAAATCATTCTGGACGATCCGGACGCAAAGGGCGAAATCCTCATCCGTAATGAGGCTTCGGGAAAATACGGGAAAACGGTCTGTGCCTGAGAAAAACCGGGAGGTGCGGCATGGATTTTTTATCAAGGGAAGCTGTTGTACAAAACCTGAAGGACGCAGGCTGCTGTGCTGATATCATAGATGCTTTTATGAACTGCTATGACCAGAAGCAGGAGGAGAAGGAATTGGCGCTGCTGGAAAAACACAGGGACTGTCTCCTGAAACGGGTACATAGGGAGGAAGGCAGGATATCCTGTCTGGATTACCTGATTTATCAGATTAAGAGACAATAAGCGGCGAGAGCGGCGTATATTATAGAATCCGGAAGTTGAAAAATGTACACGCCGGCGGCAGTCCGCCGCACAGGAATAGAAGGAGATCAAGTATGAAATATGATTTTGACATGGTGAGTAACCGAAGGGATACGGATTCCCTGAAATGGGATACAACGGAAAACGGGCTGTCCATGTGTGGGGCAGGGATGGTTTTTACCGCTGCGCCTGAAGTCCGAAGCGTTGTGGAGGGCCTGGCGGGGCAGGGGATGTTTGGGGAACAGACGATACCGGAGGAATGGTATCAGGCTTATACCGGCTGGTGGAAGGAGCGGCATGGCTTCCTTATGGAAAAGGACTGGTTTGTTTTCTGTTCGGGTGTCGTCCCTGCAATTTCCGGCATTATCAGGAAACTTACAACGCCGGCGGAACAGGTGCTGCTCCTGACGCCGGTTTACGACAGCCTTTTTGCTTCCATTGTGGATAATGGCCGTCAGGTGCTGGAAAGCCCGCTAAAATACGACGGAGAAAGGTATCGTGCGGATTTTCAGGATTTGGAACGGAAGCTGGCGGATCCTCAGACAACGCTCATGATATTGTGTAATCCGCATGATCCGGCAGGCATTATCTGGGATCGGGAAATGCTGGCCGGGGTCGGGGAGCTTTGCGTAAAATATCATGTAACCGTAATTGCCGATGAAAATGGCTGCGACTTAACGGCTCCCGGCCGCAGTTATATCCCCTTTGCCTCTGTTTCTGAAAACTGCCGGAAAAACAGCATTACCTGCATTTCGCCGGCAAAGGCCTTCAATCTGGCCGGACTGCAGACGGCATCTGTTGTAGTACCGGATGAAAGGCTCCGTCATAAGGTGGTCCGGGGCCTGAATACGGACGCTGTCGCAAGCCCTAATACTTTTTCGGCAGCGGCGGCCATTGCCGCCTATACCCGGGGGGCATCCTGGCTGGATGCATTAAGGGATTATCTTGCAGAAAACAGGCAGGCGGCCATAGCATTTATGAAAAAAGAAATTCCGCAGATAAAGGCATATCCTTCCGATGCCGGTTATTTCTTGTGGCTGGACTGCAGGGAGATGGCGGGAGGCGCAGCGGAAATGGCCCGGTTTATCTGCAAAAATACAGGGCTGTGCGTTTCCCCGGGAAACCGATCCGGCGGCAATGGCCGCGGTTTCCTTCAGATGAACATTGCCTGCCCGCATACCCTGCTGCAGGATGGGCTGAACCGGCTCAGAGACGGCGCGGCGTCTTACGGAGAATACGTAATCAGCCGCTGTTGAGGACATTTGTTATTATTTAGTATCTGTTTTTACGGTCAGCGCTTTGTTTTTTAGGCGCCTTATGTTACTGAATAATCTGTTTCGCAATATTCTCAGCCTGTAAATCCAGTATTTTTTCAAATATACTGCCGACTGCTTTATAACCCGCCGGATTGCCGGCATAACCGAGAGGCACCGATTCCCTGGTAACATCGCCGCCCTGCAGCCACTTCTGCAGCCCCACCTGGTCCAGTGATGTTGAGGGCAGTTTTTCCGCTGTCTTCAAATCAACCAGTTCAGGGCAGAAATAATTCATGGCGGCAGTCTCAAAAGCGCCGGCATGGATATCCAGGAGGCCGTGTTCCGAAGCGTCCTCCTCTTCGAACCACTCCATAGGGTATTCCGGATTGACTATCAGTAAAAAGTCTTCATTCCCCTGCCAGCCAAACAGCGGCAAATCCATCTCATTCAGCACAAGCCTGGCTGAAATCCCCAGTTTTTCGTTCGCTTCTTTTATAGTGTCTGCAATAGCGCCTACATGATAAGAATCTCCATGATAATTAAAACAATAAACATCATGGAAAGAGAAATCCCGGACATTTTCAAATATTTCGAACAGAACCTGTTTCATGGTCTGCGGACGCAGCGAAAAGGTGCCGGGGAAATTATGCGTGCAATGATTCACACCCCAATAGTAGGGCGGAAGGATTACGCTTTTTTTCCCCATGCTTTTCAGCTTATCCCTGACGATTCTGCACATTCCGCAGCTCCAGTAAATATCGGCTCCCAGAGGAAGATGCGGACTGTGCTCCTCGATAACTCCCAGGGGGAAGAGCGCGGGGATATTCCGGCCTCCCAGCTTTTGAACCTCCTGCCAGTTTTCTTCGGCTAAAGTCTCCTGTAAGATTGATTGAAACATATGCGGCGCCTCCTTATACATTATGGTCTGCCTATTTTACCACGATGAATGGTTTTGTCCAACAGGAATGTCATGAAAGTATACCGTTAATGTAATGAAATGGAATTTGAAGGGACAGGTTTCCACTGTATAATTAATGGTAAATGTCAATCCGTTGCAGCCAGGCCGCCCCGGGTATGTAATCAACGGAAGTACCCGGTAACTGTGAGGGTACGGAACAGTTTCATTCTTCCAATATATGTTGGATAAAACCAGGCGGCATGATAGAATATAACCTGCGCCGTCTGCGGGCGGCGCATATCTGCATTTCAATACAAGGAAAAGGAGAGAAGCGATGAACGCCTTATTGATAAAATCCGTCATATTTTCAGAAGGGCCGGATACCCTGGAAACGGCGGAAAACTCAGACGCCGTACTGGTGCCTGATCCGGATTCGGAAAACGGCTATAGAGTCGAGGAAGCACCGTCAACATGGAAGACACTGACAGAAGAGGAGTACGTTGCAGAAAGCAGTTCTGAAAATGCCATAGAAAATATGGGGCTTTCCAGCAAGTTCCCGTTCCTGTTTGCCCTTACCGCCAGCATCTGCCTGGTATACCTGCTGAACCGGTTCCTGAAATCAGGGGCGGGCCATATAAAATGGCTGGGCAATATCCTTCTGACGGCGGTCTTTTTTGCATTATTCCAGCATCACTGGTGGATCCGGCTGCCGCGCAGCGTTTACTATTTATTTCCTGTGCTGGAGGCTGTTCTTTTGCTGGCGGTTATCAGTCTGGTTTCCCGAAAAAGCTTCAGCAAAAAAATTTATATTACAGTCACCTTTCAGGCAGTTTTCGGCCTGTGCGAGGTGCTGCGCAGCTATGGGGAGCTGTTTTTGGAACGGCTGGGCGACTGCCTGGGAATCGCCTCGAATGTGGAGTTGTTTCCTTTATATTCTTATATGGCGGATCCGGCGGATGCTTACCCCTATGCATCACTGAACATCAGGATTTACCTCGACTGGGAGGCCTGCCTGATGCTTGTCCTGTCCTGCGCGGTAATGATTCTTTCGGTCAGGAAACTGGCGCGGGGAGGGCATCGGAATATGGAGGAAATCCCCCGCAGCGAGCTGTATTTTCTTTTGACGCCGGCCTTTGCCGGAATTGTCTATTCCGTATTTACCGAAGTGGCACGGCTGCTTCTGAAAAACTCTGTCTTTGTCAATTGGGCCACCTGGGACAGCCCGGCACAGAGCATGACCCTGTATTTTATGATACCGTTCCTTGCCGCCGCTTTCCTTATGTGTATCCTGTACGCCTATATCATATACCAAAAGCTTATCACCTATATGGAGGAAAAGCAGAGGGCGGTTATCCTGGAAAACCAGGTGGAGCAGATGCAGGGGCATATCCGGGAGATCGAGCGGCTTTATACCGGCATCCGATCCATGCGGCATGATATGCAGAATTATCTCTTTGATATCAAGAGCCTCCTGGCGGCCCGGGGAATTGACGTGGAGGAAAAAGGCAGCGAGCTGGCCGGTTATTTTGCCGGCATCAGCACTTCGCTGGACGCGTTGAACTATTCCATACATACGGGGCATCCCGTAACAGATGTGGTGCTCAACGGAAAGGCCGGCCGGGCAAAAGAGCGGGGCATCCGGTTTAACAGTGAATTCCGTTTCCCGGCAGACTACGGCATTGACGCCTTTGATCTGAGCATTATCCTGAATAACAGCCTGGATAATGCGCTGGAGGCCTGTGAAATCCTGCTGGGGCAGAAGCCGGAGACCGGAACATATATAGAGGTGAAATCCTGCTGCAAAGGCAATATGTTCCTGCTGGAAGTGGAAAACAGCTGCGATGGTGTCCTGCTGGAAGCTGAGAGCGCAGAAGCCCCGCTTACCCGTAAAAAAGACACCGCCCGGCATGGGCTTGGATTCCAGAATATACTGCGCTGTTCGGAAAAATATTTCGGAAGCGCAAAATATTCCCGCAGCGGGCAGACGTTTCATCTTACCGTTATGCTGCAAAAGGCCGAAAACAATCCTGCTGCCGGTTAATTTCCGGGGGCAGGATTGCGTTCGGCCGGTCTGCGCACAGGGGTGCTGTCTGATAATCTTCGGGAGCAGGATTGCATTCGGCTAATCTCTGGCGCAGGTCTGCTTCCGGCCGGTCACCGGTATGCAGTCAGACTGTATCCGGCAGGTCAGCCCAGCCCCTTGCCTTCTTCCAGAGGAGTGATGGAATTCACCGCGGATTTTTCAGTCATATCTTCAAAAAACCTTACTCTTCCGGCCAGTGAGTCCACGCCAATCACCAGGGCGCGTCCTTCACTGCGGCGGATTACAACCGAAATGGTATCTGACGAGGTAGTGGCGCTGCCCAGGATTTTCAGGCTGCTTTCCTCAGCCAGCCCATGGGAAACCGCAAAATCCTTCGCCAGATCCTTTGCCGATTCCGCGTTAACGGGCTTCTCGCTGCTTTTCCAGTCCACGTAGCTTAAATGTATGCCTTTTATTTTGCCTTCTTCTGTAAATGTCACATCGTACATTGGCTTTGTCTGAATATTCTCCATATCGATCCCGGCATCCGCGGAAATTTCGCCTAAATTAAGCTCGTCAGGGAGAAATGTTACGGCCGTCTGCGCCTCGGCATCAAATTCCGGCATTGCCTCCATGTGCTGCACACTGACGGAATATCCTGCGGTATCGGCCATGTCCACATCAAAATAACTGAGCAGCGCCTCCTTTGCCAGATTGATAAAAAGTTCCTCCGGTTCAGACTGGCCGGCCTCCGTATTCTTTCCGGCTGCTTCAACCGTGCTCTGCACCGGGGCGGCAGCAGAAAGCGGCTGTGTCTGTATCTCCTGGGCGTTGACGCTTCCGCATGCCGACAGGCTGAGTGCCAGAACTCCCATACAAAGCAATCCTGCCGTATTTTTCATGTTTTTCTTTTTTTTCATAATGAATCTCCTTTTCCTGTGTTTTTTTACCTGTTTGGTATGAAGCTATCTTAACCGGGAAATGTTTCAGGTTTGTAACACGGGAAAATAATTTTTATTTTTGTCCCTTCCTGTTCCTTGCTTTCCAGCTCAATTGCCGCGTGATGGATTTTGGCGATATCAGCGCAGATGGAGAGACCGAGCCCCACGCCGTTATTTTTCCGGCTCCTTACCTTATCCACCATATAAAAGGTTTCAAACACTTTAGATTGTTCTTCCTCCGGGATCCCCGTTCCCTGATCCTGGATTTCCATAATCGCACAGGCTTCTTCCTCCCGTACGGAAATCCGGATGGAGTCACCCGCTGCGGAAGCCTTCCTGGCATTGTCCGCCAGATTTCCGATGAGGTTCAACAGAAGGTCTTTCTCCCCCAGGACAATGACAGGCGTTTCCGGTATTTCCAGTGCCAGCTTCATCTGCGCCTGCAGGATGGACGGGGCCAGAACGGCTTCCGCCTCCGCCAGAACCTCCCTCAAATCACATGGAACCAGCGCAAAGCTGCGCCGTTCCAGAAAAACAAGCTGGAGCATCATTTCAGACAATTTTTCAATCCGTTTTCCCTGTTTGAAAATCCGCCCGCCCAGCTCCTGAGAGGCCGGCCCGCCATTCTCTGAGGAACGCAGCAAATCCGCATAGCCGATAACGGCGGTGAGAGGGGTTCTCAGTTCGTGGGAAAAATTATCTATAAAACGCCGCTGTTCCTCCGCCGTTTTTTCCAGGGCAGCAATTTTTTCCTCAATGATCCGCGCCATCTCGTTATAACGCATGGCCAGCTCGCTGATTTCATCTTTCCCCTGCACCACAACATGCTCCGTATAATTGCCGCTGCCCATTTTCCTGATGGAATCGGTAAGAAGACGGACCGGTTTGGTCAAATACCCGGATATTCCGTACATTCCGGCCGACAGTACGATTACGGACAACAGAAAAAGATTGAAAAAGTAACGGTATTGCCGGCTGCGTTCCTTCACAAAAACCGTAATATCCATAAAAACAGTATTCATGTACGGACGGCCCTGAAAGGAAAACTTACTGGTCAGGCGAAGAAAGCTTTTTTCTCCGTATTTTAAGACCTTGAACTGTGGAGCATAGGTCACATCCTGCATATCCATCACAGGAAGTTCCGGCTCCAGATTGCTGTACACGGGTCTGGCATCCTGCGCATACTCCGTAATGTGGTAACAGACGCCCTGAATTCCCGAACGGTTCTCCATATATTCCCTGATATACTGGTTGAGCTTCCCCAGCCCCCGCTTCGAATCACGTATGCTGCTGATATAAACGTACCAGTTCAGGCCCTCTGAAATACTTTTCTGCTCCTCCGTCAGCTGTGTTAAATTTAATTGAAACACTTCCCCCGCATTCTTTTCAATGAGCAGAATACCTGTCCCCAGAAAAATAATAACTGAAAAAAGAAGCGGCCATAGACAGAATTTTTGCCATAGCTTCACGTTTCCGGCGCCTCCAGTCTGTAGCCAACCCCTCTGACAGATACGATAGAATCCTCCAGCCCCGCCTTCTTTTTCAGCCGTTGTACATGAATATCTACGGTCCGGCTGTCCGGGTCGAATTCCCCTTCCCATACCTCTTCATAAATGCGATCCCTGTAAAGAGCAATATTCCTGTTCCTGAGAAACAACAGCAGCAGCTCATATTCCTTTGCGGTAAGCTCCACCGGCCGCCCGTTTTTCCTTACAGTTCTTGACAGCGTATCAACCTCCATCCCCGCCGCCGAAATTTTGTCCTGCAGCTTATGATACCGTCTTAAAACAGCCTCCACACGGACTGTCAGCTCGGCCAGCTCAAAGGGCTTGGTGATGTAGTCATCCGCTCCCAGCCTGAATCCCTTCACCTTGTCCTCCAGCCGGGTCCTGGCTGTGATAAAAATAACGGGAATCCCAAAATCTTTTATGTATCTCATTAATTCGTAGCCGTCGGCCCCCGGCAGCATGATGTCAAGAAGGATTAAATCATACCGGTGATCCTCCAGAAGCCCGGCGGCCTCAAGGCCGTCATAAGCACACAGGCACTGATATCCCGCCCTGGAAAGCCCCCGTGATATGACATCCGCAATCATCTCATCATCCTCAACTATCAGAATTTTCATTTCCTTTTACTCCCCGCCGTACTTTTCAGCCGCCTTATTTTTATTTTCCGGTTCCGGCTTTTCAGGAAGGCAAACAGCTCCTCCACCTCGCCCGGCCCCAGCTGGTCCTTGAAAACGGGAACAAACCATTTCTTTGTCTGCACGGCTAAAATATCCTCAGTTTCGATTACCTTTATAAAATGCCGGTACAGTATTTTCCCTTCCGCATGGTTGGTAAGGTTAATAAGAGCAATGCCTTCCTCATCGAACCAGGTGATATACTGGAAGGCCGACACACCGTTTACCAGCTGCATATTCTTTAAGTTATCATGAACCGTAATTCTTTTAAATAAAACCATCTGGTAAAGCACCAGAAAGAGGCCCACTATAAAATAAAAGACTGCCAGGACATGTACTTTCAGAAGTATAAAAACAGTGCCGCCTGCCAGATAGACCAACGTCGCAACCTTTTCTGTCCTGCTAATCCCATATTTTGCAATTCCCCGCAATATATGCTCATCAAGTATGCCGTTTGTTTTAAACCATTCCATTTTTATCCCCCTTGCATATTGCAGATTTATCTGCGTTACTGCGTTAATCAGCAGCTTGAAATTTATATTAAATATACCATAGGTAACGGAAGGATTTTCTTCCTTTTCATTACATTTCCATATGCGATTCATTACATATTCTTTGCGACCTGGTCAGGATTATGGTAAAATCGTAGCAATTTGTAACTATCCAATCAGGCCTGCGCTTTTGCCGCACAGACCGGAAAAAGTGATTCAGGGGTGCAAAAATCCATTGCTGAAGGCGGTTTTTACTGAATTTTTGCAGGGATATGATTAAAAACGGAACGGTTACACAGTCTGAACAAGGGAACAGGAGAATGATTATGCTGCGGATTGCTATTTGTGATGATGATCCCCTTATGCTGTCCAGCCTCGCTGCTTTATGTAAGAAAATCCTGCCGGAAGCGGAGGTTACAGAGTATAAAAGCGGTGTGGAGCTGTTAAGCGGTAACGGAGGTTTTGAAATTATATTGATGGATGTGCGGATGGAGGAAATGGATGGCTTAGATGTGATCAAACGGCTGCAAAGCAGGGACTGGGAAAAATCTCCCGTCCGGCCTTCCGTGATTTTCATTACGGCCTATGATGATTATGTATTTGAAGCGCTGGATTTATTTCCCTTCCATTATCTGCTGAAGCCTCTGGATGAGGAAAAATTCGCAAAGGTCCTGAAGCTTGCAGCAGAAAAATATACGAAACAGGAAAAAGAGGAAGCTATCCTTTTCCATACAAAAAATAATCATCTGCGCCTTTATCCCAGTGATATTTATTTCGTGGAGAGCAACCTGCGAAAAGTCATTATCAATATGGAAAATGAGCATTTTGAAATTTATTACACGATGGCGGAGCTGGAAAAGCTCCTGGGAAGCGCTTTTTTCCGCTGTCATAGGGGATACCTGGTAAATCTGGATAAAATCAGGAGCTACGACAGAGAATCAATTAAGCTTACCAATGGCAGCAGCCTGATTCTATCCAAAACGAAATATGCGGAATTTGTTGATGCTTATATGCATTATCTTGCGTTGGAGGAAGGATGAAGGGAGCTTATGTCAGGCGGTATTCCTCCCGGAGAACCGCATAATAAAGGTCGTCAAAGAACGCGCCGTCCTGGTAGATTGCCTTTACAAACCGGCCCTCCCGGCGCATCCCCAGCTTTTCCATGACACGCCAGGAGCCTGTATTGGCTTCCAGGGCGCTGGCGCAGATACGGTTGATGTTCAGGGTGCAAAAGGCGTAGTCGCAAAGCTGCTTTGCGGCGCGGGTGGCGATTCCCTGTCCCCAGTACTGCTTTCCAAGCCAGTACCCCAGTTCCACAGACTTCTGCCCGCGCCACGGGAGATAGAAGTAGACGATGCCTGCCGGGCGGCCGTCTGCCAGAATGGTGCGCGTGACGCGGGATTTGTTTTCTTCCTCCAGGAAGCTTCTGATATCCGCAAGCGCATCCTCCTTCGTATAAGGATATTTGGTGTCGCCGGTGTAGCGGATGACCTCCCAATCGTTTCTCTGTAAAGCCAGCTCTTCCGCCTGGGATTCTTCGGGTAAGACAAGTTGTATTTCCATGCTCGCATCTCCTTATTGAGGTGAAACAGAGGTAAATAATATGTAACTGTCCAGCAGGCAGGCGCTCTGCACCGACCGTTAGAAAGTGATCCAGGAGCACTGAAAAGTTACAATAGTACATTAAAAGTGACCGTTACTGCGTCCGTTGCTAAAACTGACGATTTATTACAGTATAAAATACTGTATTTTGCCTGTCAATTGATTTCCGCGGGCAACGAGCCAAATATCCATGCTTGCATGGATATTTGGCGGCTGCCGCGGGGCTTTTGATTTGTTTTGCGGACATTTCTGTAACCTTTTTGTTTTACAATAATTCCATCAACAGGCGATGGCCCTGCAGGAGGTATTGCAGGGCCTGAAAATGTCCTGATTACAGAATGATGGAGGTAAAACATATGATCCGGCCTTTTGAAAACAATACCGAAGCCTTTGTAAAACGGCTGGCAAAGCGCAGCATGCAAAGTGAAAGACGCCGCAACGCCATGGTGGTGATATCGGTTGCCCTGGCGGCTTTTCTCATTAGCTTTGCCGGAAGTACGGCGGTTTCCCTGGTACAGATGCAGAACAATCAGATTTCGGATACCTATGAAGCGGTATACAGTAATCTGACGGAAACGGATATGGAGGCTCTGAAAGAACAGCCCGGAATTGAGCGGGCGGGGGAATATTATCTGATTGGAGAGGAACAATCCGTACAGGGGTTCAAGGGCTCTTTTATTTATGCGGATGAAACCATGATGTATACAGGGCGGAACCAGATGGAAATCGTTGACGGGGAACTGCCGGAAGAAGCCAATGAGATCATGGTAAGCAGGAACTGGCTTAAGAAATTTGCCCCGGAGGCCGGGATCGGAGACTGCATAGCCTTAGGGACAGAAAGCTTCCCGGGGGAGTACAGGATTTCCGGGCTGATGGATCTTGCGAATGCGGAAAACTCGGAAATCTATGGTTTTATAGTATCAAAAGCGCAGCTGGTGCAGCTGCCCGGTTATAACCCTTCCGGATTCCGTGCCTATGTCCACTTAAAAAATGTGCAGGAGATGGACGAAGAGGAGATAAAAGGCTATTGTGAGAAAATCGCTGAAAAATACGGGTTATCGGCTCCGACCTATTATTCCCTGTTTTTTTCACGGACCTTCGGCAGTGTGGATTTCGGTACGACGGCGGTTCTCGGCGTTTTGGCGGCGGTTGTTCTGACAGGGGGCTGCGTGGTAATCCAGAGCATTTTCCGCATATCAATTCATGATAAAATCCAAAGCTTCGGGCAGCTGCGTACTCTTGGAGCCACCAAAAAGCAGATCATGCGCATGGTAAAAAAAGAGGGGCGCCGGCTCGGATGGCTTGGAATTTTTGCCGGAACGGCGCCGGGAATCATCATACCGGTTTTTCTGGTCCCGAAGGGACTGCATATTGCCGGATACCTGATGGCCCTTGCAGCCACGGTCCTGATCTGCCGGGGAATGGTGGCGCTCTCCATTAAGAAACCGGTCAGGATGGCCGCGGATACTTCTCCCATGGAAGCGGTGCGGATAGCCTCGGTGCAGAAAGGATTTTCACACCGGCGCAGGAAGCGCCAAAAACTCAATCCCCTGACGCTTGGCAACATGAATTTTCGCCGGGACAAAATGAAAACCGTCAGCATTACTATTTCCTTAAGCATTGGCGGGATACTGCTGTTATGCGCATCCACGCTGCTTCTGACCTACGAACCGGAAGCATTGGCAGGCAAATATTTTCCCAACGGCCATTATAAGGTTTATACCGATTCGGAAGAAGAGCTTTCCAAAGTCCTGTATTCCGGCAATCCGCTGTCGGAAGAGCTGCGGCAGGAGATTCTTGCCGTGGAAGGCGTAGAGGATGTGATTACGGCGCGAAAGAGTGTGGGAACAGATTATAAGGCAGGCTCTTATACCGGCGGCGGTATGGGGGATATGATTACGCAGGACAATTGCCAGGCGCTGGAGAAGGGGCTGACGCAGGGGCACATGCCGGAGGGAAAGAAGGGAATTCTGCTGCCAGATCATGTGGGGGTTGAAGTGGGAACGGCCGTACAGCTGTCGCTGGGAGGCAACACCGCGGAGGTTACGGTAGACGGACTTTTTGACATAACAAAGGTAAGCGCCGGATACGGCCACGGGAAATACCAGTTTGACGGCGCTATGCTGTATCTGCCGGAAGAACTGTTTCAGGAGCTGTTGCCTGGTGTCGGGAACTTCGATTATTCCTGGGACATTGTAAGCGACCCTGCCAAGGACAGCGCTGTTAAAATGGCGCTGCAGGAGATACTTGACAGCCATACGGGAATCGGGCTGGACACCTTTTCCGATTATGTAGAATACTGCAGGTCAACCAATTCGGCGGTGTTCCATATCATGCAGGGAATCGCCCTGCTTATCTCCCTGTTCGGAATCATCAATCTCATTAACACAACGCTGTCGAATCTGATGTCCAGGAAGTGGGAGAACAGTGTGCTGCGGTCTGTTGGGCTGACTAAAAAGCAATTACACCAAATGATTACAGTGGAAGGGGTAGGGTATGTATTGCTGTGCGTTCTCCTGACGGCACTGCTTGGTCTGCCGCTGGCCTTTGTTCTGCATCATGAAATAAGCGCGGCCGTATATGGCAGCCCAACGGCTTTCCGGTTCCCGTTTTTTTATATGGCGCTGTATTTCCTGCTGCTTATGGCAATTCAGTTCCTGTTGTCTTTGTGGAGCATCAGGAAACAGGGAAAACAGTCCCTGACAGAACAATTACGGAAGCTTGATTAGCTTTGGCGGGGCGCTTCGCCATTTTTGTGGTGAAAATTGTTGAGATATTATCAATAGAGTGCTAAGATGATGACAGGGGGCGTGAACAGCGCCCCCTGTCGCATTTTGGAATGCAGGACGGAAAAGGGTGGTAGAAATAAATGAAACGGATATTTTTTGTGGAAGATGATTTAAGCCTGATTAACGGCCTGGCCTTTGCCATGAGGAAACAGGGCTATGAGCTGGATATTGCAAGGACAGGCGCCGAGGCCGGGCAGCTGTGGGCGGACGGGAAATACGATTTGGTCATTCTGGATGTATCCCTGCCCGATGGCTCCGGATTTGATTTGTGCAAAAAAATACGGAAAATATCCAGGGTGCCGATTATGTTCCTGACCGCTGCGGATGAAGAAACCGACATCATCATGGGCCTTGACATAGGCGGGGATGATTATATTACCAAGCCCTTCAAGCTGGCGATATTTCTTTCCAGGGTGAATGCCCTCCTCCGCAGAAGTGAAAACTTTAACCAGGCCGAAACGGAACTGAACTCAAATGGCATAAGGATCTGCCTGCTCAGCCGGGAGGTCCGTAAAAACGGGACGTTGGTTGAACTGACAGCCAGCGAGTTCAAGCTGCTGCGCCTGTTCATGGAGAACCCGAATATTGTCCTCTCTCCGGAACAGATTCTCAGCAGGCTCTGGGACTGTGACGAAAATTTTATAGACAGCAATACCCTGACCGTTTATATCCGCAGGCTGCGCACAAAAATCGAGGATAACCCCGCCGAGCCGCGGAACATAGTGACCGTCCGCCGCATGGGTTACCGGTGGAACAGTACGGATTGAGGTGCGTTATGAAAATATTCGTAAACCGAAAAATAAAAACTCTTTTTTGCAGCGTGCTGCTGGCCATTGCCGTATTTTCCCTGATTTCCGCTGCCTGCGCCGGGCTGGGGTTAAAAAATGCGGCGTTCTGTGTGCTGCTTTCTTCCGCAGGCATGGGGCTTTTGGTTTTCACGGCCATGTATTTATATTTCAGGGAGCAAAGCAAAATCATGGAAAGCGCCATTTTGCAGATCCGGGACTATATATCGGGAGATCGGGACGCCAGGATCGAATGCGACGATGAGGGAGAGTTGTACCGCCTGTTCCAGGAGGTCAATTCCCTGGTTTCCATTCTGAACGCCCATGCCGAGAATGAGGGACGCTCAAAAAAGTTTATGAAGGATACCATCTCCGATATTTCCCACCAGCTCAAAACACCGCTTGCCGCCCTGAATATCTATAATGGGATTATGCAGGAGGAAACGAAGGATATGGAGACGCTCCGGGAGTTTACCGCCCTTTCAGAGCAGGAGCTTGACCGGATCGAAACCCTGGTACAGAACCTGCTTAAAATTACGAAGCTGGATGCGGGAACAATCGTAATAGAGAAGGCGACGGAAAATGTATCCGAAATGATGGGCTGTATTGAAAAGCAGTTTGCCTATCGGGCGGAACAGGAGGGAAAGCGCCTGATTCTGTCCGGTGATGACACGGTTACTTTTTCGTGCGACCGGATCTGGCTGCTGGAGGCGGTTGGAAATGTTGTTAAAAATGCCTTTGACCATACGGACAAAGGGGCCGAAATCAGGATTGAATGGTGTGAATTTGCCTCCATTGTCCAGATTGTCGTAAGAGACAATGGCAAAGGTATCCATCCGGAAGACCTGCCCCATATTTTCAAACGGTTTTACCGGAGCCGTTTTTCCAAGGATACCCAGGGAATCGGGCTGGGGCTGCCTCTGGCAAAGGCAATTACGGAAGCGCACAGCGGGACCATCGAGGTTGACAGTGAGCTGGGGGCAGGCACAACCTTTACCATGAATTTTCTTTGCAACTGCCCGGCTGGCTGAAGGGGCTGATTTTTCCCAATCCTACAAAATTGTAGGATTCATGTCATCTGACAGTAGGGTTGATGTGTTAATCTTTCTATATCAAAACAGAAAGAGGTGATCAGCCTTATGGAATTATCAGGGGTTAAAAATATTTCCAAAACTTACGGGAGCGGCGGGGCTGGCAAGCATGCGCTGAAGAGCTATCTCAGCCTGATTCCTATTTCCGCCAAAGTACACAGGCGGCAGAACCGCATGACGCTTCTGTGTATTATCTTTGCGGTGTTCATGGTGACGGCTGTATTCAGCATGGCCGAAATGAGCGCCAGGATGGAGCAGACGAGATTGTTGGAGAAGCACGGCAGCCTGTCCTTTGCAGAACTGTTCCAGAGTGAGCTGGGACAGGCGCTTATACTGACTGCAGGGGGAGTGTTCGTGCTGATCCTGATTGCGGGCGTGCTGATGATTTCAAGCAGTATCAACAGCAGCATCGCCCAGAGGGTTAAATTTTTTGGAATGATGCGCTGTATCGGGATGAGCAGGCGGCAGATTATCCGCTTTGTAAGGCTGGAAGCCCTGAACTGGTGTAAAACTGCGGTCCCGATCGGGCTCGTGCTTGGCATTATCGCCTCATGGGGGCTGTGTGCTGCGTTGCGTTTCCTCGTGGGCGAGGAATTTTCCAACATCCCCCTGTTTGGGTTCAGCATCATTGGAATTGTCAGCGGGATCGTTGTGGGCGTTGTTACGGTATTGCTCGCCGCCAGGGCTCCCGCCAGGAGGGCTGCAAAGGTATCGCCGGCCGCTGCGGTTTCGGGCAGTTCGGAAAGTGCCGGGGCACAGCTTCATCCTGTAAAAGCCCGTTTGGTCAAAATCGAGACGGCGCTGGGCATTCATCACGCTGTTTCCGCCAGGAAAAACCTGTTCCTCATGACGGGCTCCTTTGCCCTCAGCATTATTCTGTTTTTATGCTTTTCCGTTCTGATCGATTTTGTCAACTGTGTTATGCCGCAGTCGGCGGCGGATTCTGATATAGGAATAACAAGCAGCGATGGTACGAATTCCATAAACAGCGGGCTGGTTCAGACGCTCAGCGGCATGGAGGGCGTCAGACGGGCCTACGGACGCAGGAGCTGTTTTGAAATCCCTGCGGGATTAAACGGCGATGCTACATTTTCCACAACGATCGATCTGATTTCCTATGATGATTTTGATTTGGACTGCCTTAAAAAGGACGGTCTTCTCAAAAGAGGCAGCGACCTGTCAAAGGTATACGGCGACAGTGATTATGTCCTTGCAACATGGGATTGGAACAGCCCCTGGAAAATCGGAGATAAGATCCGTATCGAAGAGGAAGAGCTGGAAATTGCAGGGCTGCTGAAATATGACGTGTTCAGCGGCGACGGGCTCACAAACGGCAAAATAACGCTTATCACTTCAGGGGAAACCTTTGCCCGCCTGACAGGGGTGAACGGCTATTCACTCGTTATGGTACAACTGACCGGCAGTGCAGATGATGCGGATGTTGATGCAATCCGCAGTACAACAGGCAGTGAATATGTCTTCAGCGATAAGCGTGACCAGCGCACGAGCGGGACATATCTTGCCTTTGTAACCTGCGTATATGGATTTCTGGGGATTATCACGCTGGTTTCGGTGCTCAATATTGTCAACAGCATCTCCATGAGCGTGTCTGCCAGGATGAAGCAGTACGGAGCCATGAGGGCGGTGGGAATGGATGAACACCAGGTTACTAAAATGATTGCCGCCGAAGCCTTTACCTATGCTTTCTTGGGAGGAATCATTGGCTGTGGAATCGGGGTGCCCGTCAGCAGGATGATTTTCAATTTCCTCATTGTTGATCATTTCAGCTATGTGGCTTGGAGCCTGCCGGTTGCTTCACTGGCCATCATACTCCTGTTCGTTGTCACTGCGGCGGTACTGGCCGTTTATGCACCGGCAAAGAGAATACGGAATATTTCCGTAACCGAAACGATCAATGAATTGTAATGAACCTGACTGAAGCCCCGGAATGCGGGAAGGACGCCGCCTGCGCTGATGCGTTTATCCTGCTGACTGAAGGTAAAAATTAATAGGATCTCTCCGTCCATAGTTTCAGCAGAACAGATGAATACAGACGCCCGCGCTGCTTTCCCGCGCGGGCGTCTGTATAGTAATTAAATCTTTTTCACCGGCCTGATGTACTTAAAATACTGCTCCGGATTAAAATAGAAATACAGGATCCTGCCGGGCTGTGTATCATAGCAGTACCCGGTTCCGGAAAAATCAAAATCAGCCATCGCCTTTTCAATCTTTTCCTCAACACTGCGGTTTTCCTGTTCATAATCAAAGGGGCCGTGCTCAAAAACAATATATTCGGCCTCCGGGACATCGATCATCATCAGCTGAGGGGGAACCTCGCCGTCATAATCGGCGGGAAGCCGTACGCCATGGCATTCCGTGCGCGGATATCCCCAATCGCAGAGCCTGCCGTCCGGGTCGTTAATATACGCCATAATCTGCCCGCTTCCGCTGTTCGGCTCACTTCCACCGTCATCGTCCAGCTTGCCCTTGATGCTGTCTAACAGGCCGCAGATGGTTTCCCGGTCCTGTCCCGGAATCAGGCTTTGCTTCTGCCAGAAATCCCAGTACCCATTGCTTTCATAATTTTTGATGTGCATAAATTTGTGTGCAGGTATTGTCACAAAATAAATCTTAACATCTTCGTCAGATTTCATCATACCAATCTCTCCTAATCCTAAAAAGTAGCGGTCGAAGGGGTTTATTTTTGTACGCAGAACGACAGGCAGGGGATTTTTCCGGTATTCGCTGGGCGTTATGCCATAAGCCGCCTTAAAGGCTCTTGTAAAAGCCTCATGTGAAGAAAAGCCATAGTCAAAAGCGATATGCAGCAGGCTTTTATCACTGTCCCGGACCTCCTTCAGCGCAAAGGCCAGCTTCCTGTGCCGCAGATAATCCCGCAGCTGCATGCCGGATATTTCCCTGAATTTCCTTGTGGTATAGAACTCGGAATATCCCAGCCTGCGGGAGAGACAGCGCAGCGTCAGCGCTTCATCCTCATAGTTTTTTATGCAGCTGTCGATTTCATCAACAATCATCTGGATCTGCTTCTGCCATTCGTACATGTGCCTTTTTACCTCGTTTCGCCGCTCTGAAGCCATTATAAGCTCGTGGAAAGGGGAATGCTTGATTTAAGTTGTCATGATTTATTATTATCGGCGGCACAGCATTTGACTCACCTGTGCTTCGTCTGTTTTACGGGAATTACAGGCCGGTCAATAAAAAAAGTATATAAATGCAGGGAAAATACATTTACATACTTTTCTTAATTGTCCGGTGATTTGCTGTATTTGGGGATCAGCGTTAAATTTTCCAGCTGCCGCGCGGCTTCCTTCTTCCCTTTGACGTTCAGCTTCCTGAAATAACGGAGCATGCGTTCCTCATCCCCGGGAATATCCGGCGGGGAAGCTGCCATGGATTCCCAACCCAGTAGATAGGGAGGGGAGCACTGCAGTATTTCTGCAAGCAGGGCGAGCTTATCATAAGGTATGTTTTTGATTTCACCGCTTTCATATCTTTGGGCGGTGGGCTGTGAAATGTCCAGGGCTTCGGCTATCTCAGTCAGGGTTATATTTAACAGCGTCCTCCGCTCCTTCATGCGCGTGCGGAAGGTTTCATATGGATTGGGATTCATGAATTATCACCTGTTTGAAAATTATTTCTGATACAAAGTAAATATATCATAAAATTGCGTTCTAAGCAACGAATGTCCAAAATCGGAAAGGGAGGATCCGGAAATAAAAGTAACAGTTCGGACAGGTCTGTACATTTGCCGTACAGAACGCCTGAATGCACAGAAAAAGCAGGTCTCCGGCCTGTCGTACAACGTTTTTGGATGCCTGCCGCCTGTGACGGTACAGCTGTCTGGACGGTTAAATAGAACGAAAAAATGGCTGGCAGGAAATGATAAGACTAATTGACAATATATGGTAGATTATGTTACTATGAATATACGCAATATGTATATTTTTAATAAGGATAAATACGCATGAAGTATAGAGTGGATTTAAAATCACTGAAAACGGAGATTGAACGGAAGGGGTTTCAATCCGTAGAAGAGCTTTCTGAAAAGAGCAGGATTAACGAAAGAGAGCTCACGCTTGTATTGGATGGGAAAAATCTGCCTGCGATGGACGTTATGGTGGAGCTTGCCTCCGCCCTGGAACTTACTCCGGAAAAGGCGAATGAAATTTTTTTTAACAGGATTATACGTAATACGTATAAAAAAGAAAGACATTTCGGGGACGGGAAGAAGGGTTTCTGAAAGGGCACGGCGCCTGGCAGACGGGGATACGAAAAACCAATGGCCGTATAGCCGGGCGGCAGTATGAGGGGATTTAACAGGACAGGCAGGAAAAATGGAAATATCCGGAATTTTGCCATTCTGTTGAATTAATAAAACAAACTGAACAAGGAGAGGGTTACATGAAAAGAGGAAAAATCACATCAATCCTGGCATTAGGAATGTCGGCGATTATGATGCTGTCTCTGGCAGGCTGCGGAAGCGGCGCGGAGGAAGCAGCAAACGCGCCGCAGACGGAAACGGCAGCGAAGCCTGCTGAGGATGGGGAAGGAGAGGCGCCTGCTGCGGAGGCGGGAAGCATTTCTTATCCGTTAAACAGCGATATTAAGGTTCTTTGGTATGCGCAGGATAATATACTGCCTCATGAGAAGTTCAAGGATGCATCGGAATCACCGTTCCATATCGGGCTGGCTGAGAAGCTGGGAGTGTCAATCGACTGGCTGTTCCCTACCACCGGATCCGACGGGACTACTTTTACAACCACCCTGCTGGCAGATCCTGCTAACCTGCCGGATATTATGGGCGTTTACTGGATGAACAACGCCAACCAGTACATAGAGGACGAAATCATATGGGATTTGACGGATTATATCAGGCAGTATGCGCCGGATTATTATGCATGGCTGCAAAGCAACCCTGCCTATGACAGGGCAATGAAGACGGACGACGGCCGGTATTATGCCTTTGGCTTCTTCCGGGAGGACGGCGGCTGGAACGACAGCTACCAGGGACCCGTAGTGCGAAAGGACTGGCTGGATGAATGCGGCCTGGAAATACCGGAAACTATTTCCGAGTTTGAAAATGTAATCCGCGTATTCAATGAAAAATACGGCGCTACCTTTAATTCCTCATTTTCAGTCAGATATAAGGCGGAGGGCGTTGCAGGCGCGTTTGGCGCATATGGGAACGCGGATGCCGGGAACGGCTGGTATGTGAAGGACGGTAAGGTCGGCCTCGGCCAGGCGCAGCCGGAGTGGCGTGATTATGTGAGCTGGCAGAACAAGCTTTGGAAAGACGGCCTGATCGATCAGGATATCATGACGGAGGACGACACAACTATCAAGGATAAGATTCACAATGATAAATGCGGCATCTCAATCACCTCCATGGGCCAGATGAATATCTGGAATACGGAGCGTGAGGCGGACGGCAAGGAAGCGGTATGGATCGGCATCCCTTATCCCAAGTCGGATAACGGTGAGATCTCTTCCATATTCGGCGGCCCCGGTATTGGCACGCAGACGACTGTCATTACCAAATCGGCGGACGAGGAGACGATGAAGCTTTGCCTTCAGATGCTGAACTATGCATACACGGAGGAAGGTTCCCTGTACTGGAATTACGGCACGCAGGGCGTATCCTGGGAGTATGACGACCAGGGTGTTCCGGCCTTTACAAACCTTGTGACGGATGATAAGGATACCGATCCGATGACAAAATATAATGGCCTTACCTGGGGCGCTCCCGGGATCCAGGCAACCAACCTGCTGTATTTAAAGAACAGTGAAGCGGCGATTGAAGCCAATAACACATGGTTTTACGTATATCCGGATGATGAAGAAAAGAATCGGGCTGTCACCAGCGGATGGAAATGGCCGATAGGCGTTACCTTTACCACTGCAGAGGCAGACGAGCTGGATGAGATAGCGCAGAATATCCCCACCTTTGTGGAAGAAAGCTTTGCCGAATTCCTCACAGGCTCCAAGGACATCAATGATGATGCCGTATGGGAAAAATATCTGTCAGATCTGGAAACCTACAATTTGTCCCGCGTACTTGAAATCCGCCAGGCCTGCTATGACCGGTACAAAGAGCGTTAACAATAAGCGGTAAAAAAGCTTGGAAGCAACCGGCAGCAGCGAAAGGCGTATGCCTTTCGCTGCTGTCCGGCTATAAACGCCGAAAGGAGAACAGATATGAAGGCAGATGCTGCAAAGGGCGGCGCCGGAACTCTCAAAAAAAGGCTGACCAGGGACTGGAACATGAACAAATGGAAATATGTGATGATCATCCCGGTCCTTGTTTATCTGGCGCTGTTTTGTTATAAACCGATGTACGGCCTGATCATTGCTTTTAAGGACTACAAAATCACAAGGGGGATCCAGGGCTCATCCTGGGCAAATCCCTGGTACAAATGGTTTGTCAATTTCGTCACGGATCCTTATTTCCCGCGTGTTATCAAGAATACATTCCTGCTCAGCGGGCTGACGATCATCTTCAGCTTCCCCGCGCCGATTCTTCTGGCGCTTCTCATAAATGAAGTGCGCAACCGGACGTTTAAGAAGACGGTGCAGACAATTACATACATGCCTTATTTTATTTCCATGGTTGTCCTGTGCGCCATGGTAAAAATCTTCTGTATGCAGGACGGGCTATTCGGACAGATAGCGGGCTATTTCGGAGGAACGGCGGAGAACTATCTGGTGAACCCGTCCTACTTCAGGATCATCTATGTGGTGTCGGATATCTGGCAGAAAATAGGCTGGGATTCCATTATTTACCTGGCGGCGCTGTCCGCGATAGATCAGGAGCAGTATGAGGCGGCGCGCGTGGACGGGGCCAACCGGTTCAAGCAGATGCTTCATATCACGCTGCCCGGCCTGCTTCCCACCATTATGATCCTTTTTATCCTGCGGATGGGCAATATCCTGAACGTAGGCTATGAAAAAATCCTGCTGCTGTACAATGCGTCTACCTATGATGTGGCGGATGTGATTTCCACATATACGTACCGTTTGTCATTTCCCACCAGCGGTACGCCTATGTATTCCAAATCAACCGCCATCGGGCTGTTCAATACGCTGGTCAATGTGGTTTTTCTGCTGATAACGAATGCAATCAGCAAGAAATCCACGGAATCCAGCCTGTTCTGACATGGAGGAAACAACGACATGAAGAAAAGCTATTCTCAACGACAGAAGCGTATAGAATCCCGCGGGGACAGGATTTTTTCAGGGGTAAACGCAGCTATTCTGATACTGCTGTGTATTGTGACGCTGTATCCCATCTGGTATGTCCTGTGCGCTTCCTTTACATCCAATACGTACCTGGTGTCCCATCCGGGGATGATACTCTGGCCGCATGAGTTCACGCTGGGGGCGTATAAGCTGGCGCTGACGCATCCCCTGCTGCTGTCAGGATATAAAAATATCCTGATCGTGCTATGCGTATCTCTACCGATCAATATACTTCTCACACTGTTTACCGGATATTTTATGGCGTCAAAGAAAATGATGTTCAAGCCGGTAATCCAGTTTTTAATTTTGTTTACCATGTTTTTTTCGGGAGGCATGATCCCGTCCTATCTGAATATACGCAGCCTCGGATTGTACAATTCCCTTTTTGCGCTGATCCTGCCCGGTGCGGTAAGCGTCTATAATTCGATTATATGCAAAACGGCAATCGAGGCCATGCCGGATTCCCTGATGGAATCGGCGTATATTGACGGGGCAAACGATCTCACTATCCTGTTCCGCATCGTCGCACCGCTGATCAAGCCTACCATGGCGGTGCTGCTGCTGTACTATGGCGTGGGCCACTGGAACTCCTGGTTTAATGCTTCTATTTATCTGCAGGATAACAACAAGCTTCCGATCCAGAATATCATGAGGGCTATATTAATTGCCAACTCAAACGTCCTCAATTCGGCCGCGGCGGAAAATAATCAGGTGAACCAGTTTGCGGAAGCGATTAAATACGCCACCATCATACTGACAACTGTACCGGTGCTGTGTATTTACCCGTTTGTGCAGAAGTATTTCGTGAAGGGTGTTATGATTGGGGCGGTTAAGGGGTAATCCCGGAGGAAATATACGGCTTTCCTGTAATGATTTAATGAATGAAAAAAGGCTGTCGCTTTAACGGTTAGAATCGTAAAGCGGCAGCTTTATTTGGCTTGGACAGTATCTTTTATTCCCGGATAATCCTGCCTGTATTCTGAATGCTCTTGACCGGTGCTTCATATATTTCCTGCTTGCTGTCCCGGTATTCCCCCGGTGATATTCTAATACGGCCTGTTTCCTTAATATGCCCCTGGAGCTAATCAGTAAAGAGAAATACCTTTTTCGGCATGCAATCAATCGTCCTGTCCATCCGGATAAAATCTCCGCCGGTAAAGCTTTCTATGTTTTTTTGCCAGAAGCGCAGCGCGCCTTCATTTTTCTCGTTTGCCTGAGTAAAAAGCATCCAACGTCCGTGATGCCGGTTCAGAATTTCTTTTACCGCGTTGGAGGCGATGCCCCTACGGCGGAAGGGATTCAGGATAAAGGTTTCATAAATGCAGAAATCCACATCCTCCGGCACATATCTTCCGCTTCCGATCATGCAGAAACCGGCAGGAAGACTGTCCGCCATAATAATATATGCAAACAACTCTCCTGGATGCTCAAACCAGGCCTGCTGGATATCATACTGTTCCTGGAGAGTTTTTACCTCTCCCTCCTCAAAGATGCCGTACCGATTGGGCAGAGTGCCGTGGATACCCGCCAGATCATGTAAATATAGCGGATACATGTTTTTTATGATAAAGCCGTTTCCTTTGTCAGCCAGAATAATTTCTGTTTTCATTTGCGCCTCTCTTTTTATTTGCTGTCCGATTAAATCTTTATCTTTATTTTAGCATACATCTCTTACTGTAATGAAGCCACAGAATCTTAAAAATGGCATAAAAATGTATAAAATACCTCTATTGTTCCAATGTGCAAAAACGATAATAATTAATTTGAAGTCTTATCTTTTAAAAGTCGGGGCAGAAAGCTGAGAAGGAAATACAACCTGTCCAGGACAGGGGAATTTACTAGTTAAGCAAAAAGAAGGATATCTATTAAAAGCGTGCTCTGCACGCGGACAGGAGAAGAAATGAATTCAGTTGAAGAAGCGAAGGAGCGGGCGGCTTTACTCCTGCAGGAAATGAGTCTGGAAGAAAAAATGGGTCAACTTGTCGGTTATTATCCGAAAAATTGGTCTGCGGAAGAGTTGAAAAGGGATTATCCCCATGGGGCAGGGCAGGTGGCCTGTATCGGAATGAGGGAGCTTGACAGCCTGGAGAAAATTGTTTCCTACCAGAAAGAGATCCAATCTCAGATAATGGAACTGAGCGAGCATCACATTCCGGCTATTTTTCACATGGAGGGGTTATGCGGCGTCTTGATACAGGAAGGGGACTGTTTTCCCTCTGGAATCGGAAGGGCATCTACATGGGATCCGCAACTGGAGGAAGAGGTCGGGGATATTACAGGAAGACAGTCAAGGGCAGTAGGGGCATCACAAATTCTTGCGCCTGTATTGGATATTTCCCGGGATTCCCGGTTGGGCCGCCAGGGAGAAACCTATGGGGAGGATCCGGCACTTGCATCCGCCATGGGAAACGCATATATAAGAGGGCTTCAAAAGGAACGGCAGGGGATGCTGGTGGAGAGTACTGCCAAACATTTTCTCAGTTATCATAATTCTCAGGGCGGTATCCATGCAGCGGAGTGCGAAACACCTGGAAGACTCCTTCGTGAAGTTTATGCCCGGCCATTCCAGGCCGCAATTACAGAAGCCGGCCTAAGAGGGATTATGCCCTGTTATGGTGCAATTGACGGGGAGCCGGTATCTGCTTCCAGCGCTCTCTTACAGGGGCTTCTCAGGGAAGAGATGGGCTTTGACGGACTGGTGTCAGCCGATTATTGCTCCATTTCTGAAATCCATGACCGGCAGAGACTGTGTGAATCTGTGACCGAAGCCGGCAGCAGGGCATTGGAAGCAGGTGTTGATATGGAGCTTCCCTCTAAAAGAAGTTATAATGAAGAACTGGGCAGCTGGTTTGCACAAGGAAAACTTGATATTGCATTACTGGACAGGGCGGTGTTCCATATCCTAACGGAAAAATACAGGATGGGATTGTTTGAAAATCCTTACGGTCTGTTTGGGCAGGAACTGCAGGAATGTTTCCATCAGGAAAAAGATTCGGATATCTGTCTGCATACTGCTCTGAAATCCATGGTATTACTGAAAAATGGCGGAAGTCTTCCCCTGGAGAAAAAGATAAAAAAGCTTGCGGTGATAGGATATCATGCAGCATCCACCAGAGCCATGTTCGGAGGTTATACCCATATGAGCATGACGGAGCGCTGGTTGGGGGCTGCAAATACCATGGCGGGGATGACGGCGGAAAATACGGTTAGTGATGAGGCTGTGGAAACCTATCTGGGGACCTATGTCCAAAAGGAACATCCAGATGCGGAAGACCTGGCAAAGAGACTGAAACCGAAGTCGAACAATCTTCTGGAGGAGCTACGGAAAAGATTGCCGGATACGCAGATTGTCTATGCATTTGGATATCCACATACCGGTACGGATGTATCCGGTCATGAGGAAGCACTGCGTGCAGCACAGGACGCGGATCTGGTGCTTATAACCTTGGGAGGAAAATATGGGACAGGTTCCATGGCTTCCACCGGAGAAGGAATTGATGCTGTAAATATCAATATTCCTCCATGTCAGGAAGTGTTTCTTAAAAAACTAGGGAAATTAAAGAAGCCGGTAGTAGCGGTTCATTTTGACGGCCGCCCGATTTCCAGCGATGCGGCGGATACTGTGGCAGATGCAATTTTGGAAGCCTGGAATCCCGGGGAAAGAGGTGCTGAGGCTATTGTAAAAGTATTGCTGGGAGAATACAATCCTGCCGGACGTCTGCCAGTTTCCGTAGCAAGAACAGCGGGCCAGGAGCCGGTTTATTATAACCATACCAACGGTTCAAGCTATCATCAGGGAACTATCGGAGCCTTTTCCAGCTATATGGACTGCTCCTACGAACCCAGATACTGTTTTGGGCATGGATTATCCTATACCTCATTTCAGTACTCGGATATGAAAATTACAGGCATGAAAAATTCAGGACAGAAACAGGAAAAAATCTGCAGCGTTCCTCCGGATGGACTGGTGCAGGTTTCCCTAAAGGTAAAAAATACAGGCGGATGGGCAGGGGAAGAGGTGGTGCAGATATACCTGAAGGATCTCTATGCGTCCATGCTCCGTCCTGTCATGGAGCTGGCAGGCTTCCGGAGAATCTTTCTGGAAGCAGGGGAGGAAAAGGAAGTTATATTTGACATCCATGCCAGCCAGATGGCTTTCATTGACAGAATGTATCAATGGAAGGTGGAAAAAGGGGATATCCAGGTTCTGGCCGGTGCGTCCTCTGTTGACATTCGGCTGGAGGGCATGTTCCATATCACAGATGACAGGCTGATTGATGAAAGGACGCGGAGCTTTTATACTATCGGTAAGATATAAAACTGGATGAAATATCAATATAGTCAAACAGCTATGCTGTTGATAGCATAGGGTACCGGAAGTAATCGAACAGGAGCAGAAATAAGAGTACAGTAAATATTCGCATAAATACACGTAAAATTAAGAAGGAGCAAGGGGATTTGTTTGGCATTTTCTTTGAAGATTTGAATCATGCAGCAGACGGAGGCCTTTATGGTGAGCTTGTAAGAAACAGTTCTTTTGAATTTGATGCTGTAGATGCACCAGGTTATCATGCTATGACTGCATGGGGGGTAATAGAGAGAGGGAGGCGGAATTAGCAATGAAGGTTATTTCCCAGGGATTCCAGTAGAGTTGGGCAAGAACTATATATTTTCATTCGATTACCGATTGCGTAGCAAAAGACATATTCCATTAGAGATACGTCTGGAGAGTGCGGATGGAAGCCGATGCTATGCCAAGGATAACTTTTACCCGGAAAAAGGGGGCTGGAAAAAAAGAGAAGGAGTTCTGCATGCTGAAGGGACAGATGACAGTGCCAGGCTTGTTCTTATTTCCAATGAACCAGTAAATATCGAACTGGACATGCTCTCGCTATTCCCACAGGCTACCTTCTATGACAGAAAAAATGGGCTGCGATTAGATATTGCCCGAATGATTTCTGATATGAAGCCCCGTTTTATGCGTTTTCCAGGTGGATGCCTGATACACAGCGGCTCTCTTGATAAAGATGACAGGGCAGGAATGTACCGTTGGAAGAATACAGTTGGGCCATTATTTAAAAGACCAACCAGAAATAACAGATGGGGATATAATCAGTCTATGGGATTGGGCTTTTATGAATATTTTCAGTTTTGTGAGGATATTGGTGCAAAACCTCTGCCTGTAATTTCGGCAGGATATGATCCGCACTGTTTGAGGAAAGCTGAGATTGAAGACATGCAGGAATGGATCGATGATGCGCTTGATTTAATAGAATTTGCTAATGGGGATAAAGAAACATACTGGGGGGCTGTACGAACGGAGATGGGGCATCCGGAAAGTTTTCATATGGAGTATCTTGGAATAGGAAATGAAGAGGTTGGAGAAGACTTTTTCATTCGCTATGAAATGATAATGAACGCTGTAAAGGACAGATATCCAAATATAAAGGTAATAAATTCTGCAGGCCCGGGATCGGGTGGTAGCGAATTTGTCCGTGGGTGGGAACAGTCGCGCAGAACACGTACAGATTTGGTGGATGAACACTTTTACCAGTGTCCGGAATGGTTTATTGCTAATTCTCATAGATACGAATTTTATGAATCTGTGCCAACGCTGATTTATTTTGATAATCATCGAGTCTATGGAAGCGCCTGCTATTATGTGTAGAAGCTATTTATGAATCATCAAGGAGATGTCCTCCTGGAAACCAGAGATAATATTGAATCGCAGGGAACACAGGATATAGATCTTTCTGGAGGAATTTCCATGAGAACCAATCTGGCAGATGTATTAGTTACTGGCTTCCGGTTTGTGAATCTGGAAACCGATGAAGCTACTACATTCCCAGATTTTGTGTTATCAGAAAAAATAAATCTATACCATGTTTGAAGACGGACAGCAGCAACTATGCTATATCATTCCATTTTGTCAAAAGAAATGGTATAAGTAAAGATAATCTGAAAGGAACTCATAGTTTTGAGCTTGAATTTGCCGTAAAAGATAATGAGAATAAACTTTCCTGGAAAATTGACGGATGGCAGCGGCTTACCACGCTGAATGGTATTATACATGGCAGTGTCTGTGATTTGGGGCTCTATTATTTTGAAGCTGAAAAAGAAAAGGAATATGAAGCAAAACTGCTGGTCAAAGGAAATCATGTGCAGACTTATATTGATGATGTTTTGTATTGTGACCATATTTGTAAAAAAGCAGTACCGGAATTGCTTTACTACTCAGCTGTGAAAGAGAATAAGGGGACAGTTATTGTAAAAACAGTAAATGTGGAAGCAAAAGAAAAAGAACTATTTATGACGTTTTCGGAGAATGAATCTGAAAAATGGAGCAAAGTTCATATTTTTGCAATGGAAGGTTTTCTTCCAGATGACAGAAACAGCCTGGATAGTCCATGTAAAGTAGTTCCTAAAGAAAAAATAGAAGTAATTAATGGGAATGGTTATCAGTATATACTTCAAGGAAATTCGTTTACAGTATTCAGGTTTGAAAAATAACAATAGAAAGGAATAATAATGGCACTTTATATCGGTACGAATTATCATCCCCATGACTGGGAAAAAGAGAGATGGAAAAAAGATGTGGAGCTGATGGCGCAGGCAGGCTTTACAACGGTGCGCCTTGGGCATTTATGCTGGGACAGCTATGAACCGGAGGAAGGAGTTTATACCTTTGAATGGTTTGATGAGGTTATGGACTTGTTTGCACAGGCTAAAATCGGTGTGGTTCTGGATGTTTCCATGCGTCCGGCGCCTGTCTGGGTGCATAAGCTCTGTCCTGGCTGCGGCGTATACAGCCAGGGAGACGTGAGTCAGCCCAGCATCAGGCGTTACATGGAAGATGTGGAGGATCCGGCGTATCAGTATTATGCCCTCCGTTTTGCAGAAGTGCTGACAAAAAGGTATAAGGATCATCCGGCGTTGTTTGCTTTTGGGCTGTGTAATGAAATCGGTGACGGATACCGTTCCCTTTCAGAGTATACAAGAAAACGTTTTACCAACTGGCTGAAGCATAAATACGGAACCGTGGACGCTTTGAATACTGCATGGGCGGCAAGGCGCTGGAGCAGAAAGCTGACATCCTTTGACGATGTGGTTCTGCCGGAAAATGACTGGGTGAAAGGCTCTCCGGAGGCCTGGCTGGATATGAGGCGTTTTTATTCCGATGCAAATGGGAAATTTATGGTAAAGCTTGCCCGGACAGTGGAAGCATGTGCTCCGGGAATTCCTTATTCCTCCAATCATTATGCGGAAAAGGAAAACCTGGGCTTTGATTATATGAAGTATTATGGCAGCTTTGTGGACTATCCGGGGATGGGATTTTATCCCGGGTACCAGGCAGGTGACCAATACCTATTCTTAAGCGGGGTACATTATCAGAGGATTGCGGAAACACAGAAACCCATGTGGTGCCTGGAATTCCAGACAGGAAGCAAGGGGATTATGCACAGACCCTATGGCGCGCTCCGTATGCATGCCATGCTGTGCCTTCTGAACCGGACGCAGATGATTCTGGGATGGACCTGGAGGAGTATGCTTGGCGGGGAGGAACAATATCTTTACGGACTTTTGTCCCATGATGGAGTGCCTACTGTAAACTACAGGGAGTACGGGCAGATTGCAGCGGATATGAAAAAGCTGGAGCAATACGCTTTTCCTTATTTACCGTCGCCGGAGGTGGCAGTATCCTATGATTATGACAGTGACTGGGTCATACAGTACAGCCCGGCACAGTTTCGGATGTCTTATAAACAGATTATGACAGAGGTTCAGCGCGTCTTTTTTGACAGAAACCAGGATATGAATGTGGTTAATCTCAACGACATCAGAGGTGACTATAAGCTGTTGATCATACCTGGACAGGTGTGTATGTCCCGGAAAGAGGCGGAGGCGGTAAGACAGTTTGTAAGCAGGGGAGGCTGCGTTATTATGACCGCCTGTTCCGCAACAGTGGATGAACATGGACAGGTGTTCTCCACGCCCAGGCCGGGATACCTCGAGGATGTGTTTGGTATCCGGGTGGCAGGGTTTGCCAGGACAGATGAGGAATGGTCTTTCTCTGCGGATTCGGATATTGTGAGGAATGAGAAAGGGCGGCATGAAATGCTCCGGGTCGGACGGAAGGAACCTTTTGTCATCGACGTCCTTTATTATGAAGAGCTGGAGCTTGTAACCGCAGAGGAATATGTGGAATTTCCGGATAAAAAGCTGTGTGCCGTTTCGGTCAACATTTATGGAAAGGGCAAAGCATACTATCTGGCAGCGGAGACGAATGCGGATATGATCAAATGGATACTGGAGCGGCTGACACCTGAGCTGGGACTGAAGCAGGGGATTAAGGTGCCTGAAGGAATCCAGGCAAGGCAGATCGCGCCGGGACAGTATTTCTTTGTAAACACCACAGCAGACGAAATAACCATACCTTTTTCATGTTTGAATGAAGCGGACAGCTCGGAGACAGCAGTTGAATATGGAGTCCTCCACGACTGCTGTTATAAGGGCAGCCTGTCGCTGAAGCCTTATGATGCTGAACTGGTGATTTACAAATAAGAGTAAAAAAAGTTGCTTTACAGGAACCCCGACAGGTTACGGAAAAAACCTGCCGGGGCTTTTTTCTTTTTCCGGAAAAATCAAAACTTAAAAATGGCGTAGAAATATATAAAACCCCCATATTGTGAGTAATCTCCAGAAATCCTATGATAACTACAGAAACAAACAAGAAGTGTTGGAAGGAGAAACTGTCGATGAAAAGTAATGCAAAAAGCGCAGATGTTCCGGCAGGTGCAGCAGGCGGAGGGACCATGCGCCATATAAGGAAATTCTGGCCATATTATGTAATGGTGATGCCGGGGGTCATATATTTGCTGGCCTTTAAATACATACCCATGCTGGGAAGCATAATTGCGTTTCAGGATTTTTCTGTAGTAAAGGGTATTTTTGGAAGCACGTGGGTTGGCATAAAGAATTTCCAGAAGCTGTTTCATTACCCTGATTTTTATAAGATACTGACAAATACCATGATTCTCGGCGTATTGAAAATTATAATTGTATTTCCGATTCCTGTACTGCTGTCCCTGATGCTGAATGAGGTAAAAAACCAGAAGCTGAAAAAGGGAGTGCAGACGATTATATGTATTCCTTATTTTTTATCCTGGGTTATTATCGGCGGACTGATATTTGATATGTTCGGCGTAGGCGGATTGTTTAATAACGCCCGCAATGCGCTTGGAATGGATAACCTGCTGGTAATGCAGAAGGAGACCTGGTTCCGTCCTATCTATGTCATATCATCCATCTGGAAGGAAGCGGGATGGGGCACGGTCGTATATCTTGCGGCCATCAGCGGAATCGACCCTGGAATTTACGAATCCGCTTCCATAGACGGGGCGTCAAAATTCCAGAAAATGAGATATATCACCCTGCCGCTGTTGATTCCCACGGTTATGACCTTATTCCTGCTTAATATCGGAAGTTTTCTGGAACTGGGATTTGAACAGGTATATAACCTGTACACACCGATGACCTACTCCGTAGCGGATATCTTTGACACTTATGTATACCGCACAGGTATCCAGCAGGGGCAGTACAGCTTTGCAACGACAGTTGGACTATTCCAGTCGGTGGTGGGGCTAATCCTGGTAGTCACCTTTAATAAGCTATCCAATAAATATTCAGAAGAAGGAGGTCTCTGGTAAGATGATAAAAGAATCCCGAAAGGACCGATTGTTTTCCGGTGTTATCACTGTAATCTTAATTATACTGGCGGTTGCGGCTTTTATTCCCTTGCTGTCTGAAATATCGATTTCTTTCAGCTCTAAGGCCGCCTCAGATATGAATGCAGTCAATCTGCTTCCGGTGGAATTTACAATTGATTCATGGAAATATATGCTGACCAAGGGCGGCATCTGGCCATCTTTCTTCATTACCCTGACCTCAACCCTGATTGGCACGGTGATGGCGCTGCTGATTACGGCGCTTATGGCATATCCGCTTTCCAAAGGAAAATTTAAAGCAGGGAAATTTCTTATGCTGTTTGTGGTCTTTACCATGATTTTCAAAGCGCCTACGGTACCCTATTTTCTTACACTGAAGGGAATGGGACTCTACAACAGCTACTGGGTGTTGATTCTGCCGCATATATTGACCGCCTACAACCTGATCATTATGAGAACCTTTTTTAAACAGTTCCCTGCGGAGATTGAAGAAGCGGCCATGATTGACGGATGCGGGCATTTCAGGATGCTGTTTCGGATTGTCCTGCCGGCGTCAAAGGCAGTGCTGGCAACATTGGGCCTGTTTTATGCGGTGACCATGTGGAACCAATACCAGCATCCTGTCATGTTCATCCAGGATTTGAACCTGTATCCCCTGCAGCTGAAAATCCGACAGATAATCGATGGCGGCGGGGACTTCCAGGCGATTGCAGCAGTAAAGCATGTGAATTACACAGAAGCTACGCTGAGCGCAGCGGCGGTGGTGTTCGCTATTGTTCCTATATTAATATTCTATCCATGGCTGCAGAAATATTTTGCTAAAGGTGCCATGCTTGGATCGGTGAAAGGATAGATTTGGCGGCTTGCAATAAGTGCAAGGCCAATTTATTATAAAAATAACAGGGAGGTATTACATGAGAACGAAAAAAGCTTTATCCGTATTATTAACAGGTGCTATTTTGGCAGGGGTCCTGTCGGGCTGCGGAAATTCAAACACAGGTGGACAAGGCCAGGCCGCCGATGCACCGACACAGACACAGGAGACTGCCGGCGAAAGCAATTCTTCTGCGGAGGACGGCATTGTTGATTTGGAGGTATGGACCACCAATACAGGCTTCCTTCCGGTGGAAAAGGACAGTGTCACATATAATTTCTACAAGGATTTGTTGGGCGTAGGGATTGTACAGCCATATGTGGAATGGAACGGCGGACAGACCTACAGCGAGCAGCTGAATCTGAAGATTGTTGCGGGGGAAATGCCGGATATCGTACAGTTTGTAAACGGGATGGAAACCGGACTGGCGAAGGAAGGGGCGCTGCTGGATCTGACCGATTTGCTTCCGGAATATGCACCCCACTTGTGGGAGAGTGTTCCGGAGGAGACCTGGGATGTAATGAAAAGTTATGACCCTACAGGCGAGGGGCGCATCTATATGACACCTAACATGATTGATTATACCAGACATGGGGCTATGATACGTCAGGACTGGCTGGATAAGCTGGGATTGAAAATGCCTGCGACCCAGGAGGAATTTGTGGATGTGCTGAGAGCCTTTAAAACACAGGATCCCAACGGTAATGGACAGGCGGATGAAATCCCTACGGGTGGACGTGCGGAAGCAAGATGGATGGACTATTTATTCAGTATGTACGGAATTGCCATGTGGGAAGGTTTCCCGCAATGGGATATCTATGATGGAGAGCTGACCTATGCGGCAGTAACTCCTAACATGAGGGACGCACTGGAATTTATAAGCGGTCTGTATCAGGAAGGGCTGCTGGATGCCGAGACTCTAATGAATGATAAGGCAGGCTGGGACGGTAAAGTAAATTCCGATCAGGTCGGCGTATTCTTTCAGTGGGCGGAACAGTCCTACATGTATGCAACTAATATTTATAATGCCACCGGAACAAAGGCTGACTGGTCAATCCTGCCTGTAATCAGTGCAGACGGCTATGAAGGATTTTATACAAAAAAACCTACAATGGGTGCACAGTATGGTGTCAAAAATATGGATGACGCAGAGCGTATCGAAGCTGCGATGAAGGTACTGGATGCATACGGTAATAAGGAACTGAGAGATACGCTGGATCTGGGACCAGAAGGAATGACCAGTTCCAGGGGGGAAGACGGAACTCTGAAAAAATTGCCAGATGATAAGACTACCCAGGAAAATATGGTAGTCAAACCCAGTGATTGTATGGCAAATGTTGACAGTGTAATCCATCTTCTGGAGCTTACCGGCACCGAGGAAGACAAGTGGGCTGTGGATAAGGCGATCCAGAATGTGAAGGATGTTCAGCAGTATGGCAGGCTGATTGCGGGAGATGGTATTCCTTCCAGTATTTACGATGGCTATGATGATATTGAAAACCGCACCCTGTACGTGGAATATGCTTCCAAGATAATCGCAGGGGAATGGCCCATTGAGAAGTTTGATGAATTTGTAGAGAAATGGTATGCATCAGGCGGGGAAGAAGTTACCAATGCTGCCAGGGACTGGTATGCTGCAAAAAATAAGTAGAAATTGCTGAAACAGACCCGCTCCATGCGGGGATAATGGCGCAGAGGCTATAATATGCCTTTGCGCTTTTGTCGGATAGAAATGGCGGTAAGGCATAAAAGCATGATGGGAGAGAATGTATGAATACAATAATTACCGGGACAGAGGATAAGGAGGCATTATATGAATCACGTATATGGACGCCGGACTGGCAGGCGGAAGACAGCCTGGTTCCGCGGATCGTTTGCTTCAGGAAGGTAATTTCATCCGATAGTGTACCGGAGAACGGTATACTTAAAATATCAGCTGATTCCAGATACAAACTGTATATTAACGGCCGGTTTATCCAGGAAGGGCCATGCAAAGCAAATAAGGGGAGCTGGTATTATGAAGAATGCCGTCTTAAGCCCTATATCCGTGCGGGCGAAAACTGTATCGCCGTTGAAGTCCTGCGCTATCCGGAAGATTTCGGAAGACGCAACCACAGCCTTTTGAGGACCGGCCTGCCCTTTTTGTATGTCCTGGGTGAAGTTTGTTTGGACGGCGTAATGAAGGTGTTTCTCAAAGGCGCTTCAGGCTGGAAATGTATGCAGAATAAAAATATCATCTTTCAAGGGGAAGACACAGTGCCTGCGCCGCTTCATATTATAGAAAATACAACAGGAAACCTCCTCATGACAGGATGGAAGCAGGCCGGGTTTGTTGATACGGACTGGATGGCGGCGTCAGAATATGAATTCAATCGGATGAAGCTTTCGGATTCCCCCAGAGAAATGAAGAAAAGCCCGATTCCGCATCAGAGGCATGTAAAGCGTCTGTTCCGTGGTGTGTTGGCCATCCGCTGCTGGGAGACAAAAGCGGGAGGACATGCAGGAAAACAGATGGTTTACAGGAATATGGAGGAGCTGCTGAGCGGGAAAAGTCCGTTGACCATACCTGCCGGTTTCCATCTGATTGTGGATCTGGATGCGGGGGAACTCATGACAGGCTATCCGGTGATGGAAATCCTGGGAGGCAAAGGAAGTGATATCCGGGTTTTATATACGGAAAGCTACGTTTATCCTGACGGCAGAGGCGGTTACATAAAAGGAGATCGCAGTTGCTGGCAGCATGGAGAGCTGCATGGCAGTGAGGATCAATATCACGTAGAGGGATACGGGACAAAGATAATGCCAGAGATATATGAGCCTTTCTGGTTCCGTACCTTCCGTTACGTCAGGTTGGATGTTGTTGCCCACACACAGCTGCAGATAGGCTCCTTTGCCTATATGGAAACTGGATATCCTCTGAATGCGGTGACTGAAGTAGAAACCTCTGACGCTTCCCTGAAGCCGGTATGGGATATCAGCCTGCGGACGCTCAGGCGCTGTATGCACGAAACCTATATAGACTGTCCATACTATGAGCAGCTGCAGTATGCTATGGATTCCCGGCTTGAAATTCTGTATACTTATATGGTTTCAGGAGACGACAGGCTGGCAAGAAAATGTATGGAGGATTTCAGATGCTCCGCTCATGCGGACGGCATGATAAACAGCTGCTCTCCGGCCCTCCGGGAACATGTCATCCCCGGTTTTTCTATCTATTATATTATGATGGTTTATGATCATATGATGTATTTTGGAGACAGGGGGCTTGTGAAAACACATCTTCCGGCAATTGACAGTATCCTTCATTTTTTTGATGCACGTTTGGACGACAGGAAGCTGGCAGGGAAAACAGGAGGCGTAAATCAGAGACAGAATTATTGGTCCTTTATTGATTGGACGGAGGAATGGCAGGGAACTACCGGCGTTCCTACCGCGATCCGCAAAGGTCCGGTGACAATGGAAAGCCTTTTGTATATTCTGGGGCTGCAATGTGCGGCGGCGCTTTCTGAATTTGCAGGAAGAAGGGATACCGGTGCAGAATATCTGGCTCGCGCGGAAACGGTAAAGCTGGCGGTAAAAAGCTGCTGTACGGGAGAGGACGGTCTGCTGCAGGATGGACCGGGAGTCCCTGAATACAGTGTCCACTGCCAGGTATTTGGCGTGCTGTCAGGTGTGCTGTCCATGGAGGACGGCAAAAGGCTTCTTGAAAAAACGGTGGGGAATAAGGCCTATTCCCAGTGTTCCGTCGCTATGACCTATTACCTGTTCCGCGCCCTTGAAAAGGTGGGGCTGTATGAAAAGACAGATAAGCTATGGGATACGTGGCGGGATATGGTATCGAAGAACATGACCACATGTGTGGAAAACAACACCGATGAGCGAAGCGACTGCCATGCATGGGCTTCGGTTATTCTTTACGAGCTGCCTGCAGTCGTACTTGGGGTAAGGCCCGCGGAGCCGGGCTTTCAGAGCATCAGGATCCATCCGGTACCCGGCGCATTTACCTCTGCCCGCGGAACGGTTATAACACCTGGAGGCATGGTGCGGGTACAATGGAAAAAAGAGAATGGAAAGCTTTCATTAAGCTATAGCGTTCCGGAAGGCGTTACGGTAAAAGAGGAATAAACAAATGAAAAATCCGCTGAAAAACATGAAAATAGCAAGCAAGCTGATGGTCAGTTACCTGTTTGCCTGCGTTATACCACTGCTGGTTACCAGTACGATCATTTACAGGGTATCGGCGAATAACCTGGAGGATGCGTCTCTGGAATTTGCCTCGATTTTCAGTTCCCAAATCGTATCTGATATGGATGAGTTTATAGAAGAATACGACCGGATTACGAAATCGGTTCTGGTGGATAACGACATTATCATGCATCTGAGTAACGATGAAAACGCCACGGTTATCGATAAAATGAATGAGCAGTTGTATATGCGTAAAATCATGATGCGGCTCATGACGCTGCAGCCGGAAATTAAGACGATCTGCCTGCTGACGGATGACAGGCAGCTGTATCAGTTCGGAAGCGAGGGCGATCTGGTAGACCATGAAGTCCTGCTGGAACAGCAGTGGCTGTCGCAGATTCGCAACAGTAAAGAAAACCTGACGCTGACCGCTGTCCACGACTGCTCTTATTATGACAGGAACCAGGATGCTATTGTTTTTACAGTGGGAAGGAAAATACACAACCGCGACGGAGGATATATGGGGATGCTTCTGATTGATTTGGATCCGTCCGGCCTTATTACCCTCAGCGATGGATTCCTGCTTGCCAGGAACCAGTATAATATTAAAATCAGCATTACTGACGCCCAAAACGGCGTATTATATGATTCCGATGTGGCCAGCGGCAGAATTAGCTGGAGCGAGGCTATGGAGGAGGATGTTCTTCTCTTCCAGAAAAATGCACAGGATTATATTATCCTGAACAGTGAGACAAAAAGGGCGGGTCTTAATGTGTATGCGGTCATTCCCCGTAGCGACCTTCTGTTCAAAATAAGCAGGATTGAATATGTGACCATTTTGTGCGTGTTTGTCTGTGTGGCTGCTGTAATGGTCATATCACTGCTGATGAGCAGAACTATCACAAGCCCCATCCGAAGGCTCCAGAAAAGAATGCGCCAGATGGAAGAAGGAGAATACAAAATCCTGGAAAAGGGAACCACCAACGATGAGATTGGAAGCCTGATAGCAAGCTATAATCATATGGTCACGAAGATCAAGAATCTAATAGAAGAAGTATATGTGGGAGAGATCAAGCAGAAAAATGCTAAGCTTCTTGCGCTGCAGACACAGATAAATCCCCATATGCTCTATAATACGCTGGAGTCTATTCGGATGAAGGCGCTGCGCAGCGGGGCGGACGAGGTGGCGGAGATGGTAAAGCTGTTGGCTAAAATGTTCCGTGCCGCCCTCAGTGAACAGACCCAATCCCACAAAATCCGGGATGAGATAGAGTATGCACAGGCCTATATCCGTCTTCAGAATCTGCGATTCAGGGATATGTTTTTCCTGCAGGTGGAGGTGGAAGAGCAGGTTCAGGACTCTGGAGTGATATCCATGATCCTGCAGCCTGTCATAGAAAACAGTATAGAGCATGGATTTAAGGGGCGGCGGGTTCCCCTTCATATAGTGCTGACAGGAAGACTTAAGGAGAATGGAACAATTATGCTGCAGATCTGTGATGACGGAAAAGGAATTTCCTCTGAAAAAACAAAAGAAGTAAACAGGAGGCTTGAGGAAAACGTTTGCCGGCAGCCTGAATTGGTGGAAGAGCAGGAGGAAGGTAGGACAAGCATCGGGTTAAGAAATATTGCAGAGCGTATTAAGCTGCAGTATGGAGATGCGTATTATCTGAGGCTGTTTGCCCGCGAAGAAGGGGCAGGGGTGGAGATATGTATTCCATGGAGAGAAACAAGGTAAAATGGCCGGAAAGGAATCGATTTTCTGTAAAGGTATTGGTGAAAAGAAAGGTTTAGGTATAGCATGAGTTATCAAGTAATGATTGTGGATGATGAACCGGAAATTGCAGAGGGAATTGCTTTTTTGATACAGCGATTCTGTCCGGAATGCCAGGTGGCGGAAGTTGCCTATGATGGGTTGGAGGGCTATGAAAAGGCAATTTCCCTGCGCCCTGATATCATTTTGACTGATATCAGGATGCCGGAATGTGATGGCCTGGAAATGATACGCAGGCTGCAGGCCGGAGGACTGTCCACAAAATATGTGGTACTAAGCGGATATGCGGAATTCGAGTATGCCAAAACCGCGATCACGCTGGGCGTGGAGGACTTTATTACCAAGCCGGTGGAGGAGGATGAATTATGCGCAGTGCTTCAGAAGAGTTGCCGGTCGCTGCAAAGGGAACAGGAAAACCATGAAAAGCTGCAGCATATGAAAAGCACAATGAAAGACTATGTGCTAAAGGATTTTCTGGAACGGTCAGGAAAATATACGGAAACAATAAAAGACTATCTGGAGCAGTATGATTTTCCGGTATCAGGAAGGCAGTATGTATGCTTGGTGACAGATTTGTATGAAACACCGGAAAGGGAGCGCAGACAGGAATTCCTCAGACTGGTAAAAGAAAAGGAGCTTGCTTCCCTCGGCTTCCTCCAGGCCTGCTTTGCAGTGGAGTATTCACAGGAGCAGATAGTGCTGACAGGTGCTCTGAAACGGGAAATGGAGCCAAGATCCCTCCACTATGCTGCGGAAAAGCTGAAAAATCAGCTGACACAGCTGCTGGGTACCACCGTGAATATAGGGATTGGCATGCCTTATAGGAATGTGGAGGATATTCCGAAATCCTTCGAGGAAGCCAGATGCGCGCTGAATTATAAAATAATGAAGGGATCGGACTGTGTGATTTCCTATACCCAAATCTGTGATATAGAAGACAGTGCTTCACCCATCCTGCCTGAGGACATCAAGCGCCTGGAGGAATGCATTGACAGAATGGATGACGAAGGCTGCCGGGCGGCCATCGAAGAAATCTTCAGGAAAATCAGTGAAAAGAATACCCTCAGCCTGGAAGAACTCCAAATGCTAAGTCTGAACCTGATACTCTCCGGAATCAGGAAAATACCCTTTGTGCAGTTCCAATTAAACCAGTATCTTGGAAAAAACATTTTTTCACTGGAGAGCATTTCCAAGTTCCGGACAATAGAGCAGCTGAAAAACTGGATAATCAATACCCTGCGAAGCATGAACGAGCTGATGCTGAAGGACAACCTGTCTGAGAAAAAGGATGTCATCCAGGAAGCCAAGGAGTATATTACAAAGAACTTTAACCGGGAAATCGGGCTAAATGAGATATCGGAGAAGTTTTTTATTAATCCTTATTATTTCAGCCAGCTGTTTAAAAAGAAAACGGGGGAAACCTATCAGAATTATCTAATTGGCCTGCGTGTGGAACGGGCTAAAAAACTCCTTACGGAAACGGATTTGAAAATATATGAGGTGTGTGAAAAGGTGGGTTACTCTGACGCAAATCACTTTAACAAGGTTTTTGAACGGTTTGTAGGGATGAGACCGAGTGAGTATAAGAAGCAGAGAAGGTAAGCGGCAGGAGCGATTTTCGGCAAAGGTTATCTCTCAGATATTAGGTAAGTGCTCTGAAAACCCTGAAAGCTTTGTTAATTTATTTAATTATGATGGCCACGTAGGGACGCCCTTGATTGCATGCACTTCGTCTCCTTTCTGCAAGTAAAACCTGACCTATTCTGTCAATATATAAGGTAATGTAATAAGCAATAATAATGGAAAGAATATTCAGAATTTACGCAACCTGTTGTCTGAGTATTCTTTCGGGCTGATGCGGCGGGGGTGTCAGAGGGCGGAGAACGAAAACGAAGTATTAGAATATGCTATGGGACGGAGAAGAGAGAATGCCTGCATCGTATCCTTTGAACTTATGTAAAACATATTTGGAATCTCCACAAACAGGATGTATTCTCTGTTACTTAAATCAATCGGTTTAATCTATACTGGCGTCTTTCACGCAGCAGCGGTTTCTCAGATAATTCCCTTCCCCGAGGAAAATACATCAATTCCGCAGTGCAATGAAAATCGTACTGCTGTCTTACCTATATTTCCAGGAGATAAGTCCCTCCATACCATCTGGCAGCGGTACAAAGAACAATTATATTGGAAAGAATCAGATTCCGGACAGGTGAAATCCAGACGAACCAGCCGTTTTTGGAAGGATAATAAGTTTTTCTGCATACCTTACCAACAGATATTCTGATCGGTAATTTCATGTCATAGCCACAAGGTATTGGCTATTTACAAAAATGGATTATATAATAACATCAGGAAACAGCGCCGGAATCCCCCGGATGCTTACAAGATTTTTATATGGAGGGAACGAATGATGGAATATAGAATAAATAAACGGACTAAAGACAAAATCAGCATGCTGGGGTTTGGAACCTCTTATATTGCGCAGGCCGGTGAAAAAGACGCAGTGGAAGCCATCCGGAGAGCCTATGAGGGCGGCGTAAACTATTATGATCTTGCCACTGCAGAGAGCAGGACCTTTCCGTACTTTTGCACAGCGCTTGGGGATGTGCGTAAAAGTGTGATGTATCAGGTGCATTTTGGCGCGAATTATGAAACCGGCGCTTATGGCTGGACAACGGACGGTGAAACTATCCGGCGCAGCATAGACTGGCAGCTTAGCCAGCTGAAAACAGATTACATAGATTATGGTTTTATCCATTGCCTGGATGAAATGTCAGATTGGGAGGAGTATTGCAGAAACGGCGCTTTTGATTATCTGATGCAGATGAAAAATGAGGGTGTGGTGAAGCATATCGGTCTGTCCTCCCATACGCCGGCGGCGATCCGGCGTGTGCTGGACGAAGCTCCTGTGGATATGCTGATGTTTTCCATAAATCCGGGATATGATTACCAAAAAGGAGATTATGCCAACGGTACAGTGGATGAACGCGCGGCCGTGTACCGCCGCTGCGAGGCGGAAGGAATCGGTATCTCGGTAATGAAACCCTTTTCCGGCGGACAGCTGCTGGATGCTTCCATTTCACCCTTTGGCAAAGCCTTGACGGTATACCAGTGTTTGCAGTATGCCCTGGACCGCCCCGGAGTTCTTACCGTGCTGCCGGGGATGAATTCCGCGGCCCAGGCGGAACAGCTGCTGCGGTTTTTTGAGGCCTCCGCAGAAGAGAGGGATTATTCGGTGATCGGTTCCTTCAAGCCGGCGGACGCGGTGGGAAAATGTGTCTACTGCAACCACTGCAGGCCCTGCCCTGTGGGAATTGATATCGGAACCGTCAACAAATTTTATGACCTTGCAAGAAATGGAGATACCATGGCGGCCGGACATTACTATGAATTAAAGCTTCGGGCGGATGCCTGCATATCCTGCGCTCACTGCAATAACCGCTGTCCCTTCGGCGTGGATCAAAGCGGCCGGATGCGGGAGATTGCAGATTATTTCAGGACGCAGGATGAATGGAACAGGTAAGCGTCCAAACAGTACCTGATACAGAATCGTAGAGCGCTTCCAGATATTGGCGGCATGGCTCCCGGGCATAGCGAAGATTGGCAAGGTAGGGCATGCCGCCAGCAGTAAGATATTCGCGGAAGGCTTGCGCCGGATTGGCAGCAGGAAATACGGAGGTGTAAAGCTCCCGGAATTCCCCGAAAGAAAAAGGATAGATGATGAATTCAATATATCTGCCGGCAAGATAGGTAGCCAGTTCCCCGGAAAGAAGTTTAGCATTAGAACCGGTGATGTAAATATCACAATCCAATTCCACACGGAAGGAATTGATGCATCTTTCCCAGTTCACTACCTCCTGGATTTCATCAAAGAAAAGATAAACCTTTCCATTAATTTCAGCTGTCTGCTGAATAATTTCCCGATATAATGCTTCCGCCGTGCAAAGATGGGAGTTTTTCATTGCTTCAAAATTAAATGTAATGAACTGCGCATCGCTTATGCCGGATGAAATCAGTTCTTCCTTAATCAAATCCAGCATAACTGATTTACCGCTTCCACGGATACCAGTAAGAACTTTAATCGGATCATTTCCGATAAAGGGGCGGAGTCGGCGCATGTATTGTTCACGCTTAATCATCATGAGCACCTCTCTCAAATCTTGTTAACATCATCATATTCCACTTATAGCAGAAAAACAATATAAAATTAATATTTATTCGATATATAGAGTGAATGTAAAACATGACATGGTTTGCTCGATATAATCAATAATTCACGTGAATTAATTCTTTTCCGGTTTTCGGAAGTTATCTTCCCGATCCTTTTATGACTGTTTTGTGCATATAGCTAAAAGAAAAAGTGAAAATAACAGAAAAATAGTTAAAATTAGTAAAAATGCTTGAATTTTTACGGGGGGGGGGTGGTATAATTGCTTTATTAAAAACGCCGAAAATAAAAATGTTTGTGCGTTTTGTATTCCGTGTGTTCAGATTCTGCTTGGAACTAATACGGGATCATTTTATTACTTTCATAAGGAGGGCACTAAAGTATGAAGAGAAAGGTTTTATCTATCATTCTTGCGGCGGCATTAACGGGAACCATGTTGGCAGGATGCGGTTCTTCAGCAAAACAGGAGACGCCGGCAGTTGCGTCAGATACCGGGGCGCCGGTTTCAGAGCAACCGGCGGAGAGCAGCGCAACACAGACAGGAACCTCAGGAAAACAGACGGACGGCAAGAATGTACCGGAACTGACTTCGGAGCCGCTGACGATTACCTTATGGGATATTTCCACGGAGGATCCCGGAAAGACGACGATGGAAGAGGCAGTGCAGAGATTTATGGCGGATTATCCCAATATCACCATAAATCAGGTGCATCAGCAGAATGATAATTACAAGCAGCAGCTGGTGGTTGCAATGAGTTCCAAGCAGGCGCCCGATATGTATATCCATTGGGGCGGTGGTCCTATGGCCGAGTATTATAAATCCGGCTTTGTAAACGATATGACGGAGATGTTCAATACCTATGATCATCCGGATTTTATTGATGCAGCGGTTGCACAATCTACCTATGACGGCAAGGTTCTGGCCATTCCCTTCGGCGGCCTGTCAGGATGCGATATCTTCTATAATAAAACTATTTTCGCGGAGGTTGGAGTTGAGGTCCCTGAAACCATTAATGACCTGGAGGCAGTATGCGACAAATTAATCGAAGCGGGCTATGTGCCATTTGCATTGGCTAATGGTTCCAAATGGACAGGTTCCATGTACTATATGTATCTGGTAGCGCGTCATTCAGGAAATGAGGAATTCGATGCGGCATATACGCAGGAAGGCTCCTTTACTTCAGATGCATTTATATGGGCCGGGAACAAAATTCAGGATTGGGTAAAGAAGGGATATTTCCCGGATGGCGTAAACTCACTTTCCACGGACGATGGACAGGATAAGGCGTTACTGTATGACAATACCTGTGCGATGATGCTGCACGGTTCCTGGCAGGTATCCGGCATCAGGGCGGATAATCAGGAATGGTACGACGAGAATATCGGTGTTTTCCGTTTCCCGGAGGATTCTGAAGCAGCGGCAAAGGGCGTTCCACAGGATGTGGAAATCGGCACAGCAATCGGAAACGGCTTTTCTTTTAACTGCTGGAATGCGGACGGTTCTGTTGACCAGACCAAGCTGGATGCCTGCTATGTGCTGGCAACACAGTATTTCAACGATGATGCCTATAACCAGAGACAGCTTGACAATGGGACGATTCCTTCCATTAAAGGCTTTGAAAACACCATAGATGATACAAATATGAAGGTGGTTGCGGATATATTTTTCAACGCATCCAATGTGCAGCTGTGGTATGACCAGTATTTGCCCGCATCGGTTACCGAGGTTCATAAGAACTGTATGACGGAGCTGTTCGGCCTTCAGAAAACACCGGAGGAAATCGGACAGGAGCAGGATGCTGCAATGAAAGCATCACTGGCTGAATAGGCTTGGGAAAGCCGGAAAGGAGATAATGTGGATCAAAGTAAGAAGGCAGGCAGTCTGGCCAAAACGAGGGAAAAAAGCACTGCAATAGCGGCTGTGGTATTTCTCCTTCCTGCATTGATTTTAATTGTTGTTTATATGATTTATCCGGTGATTGATACCTTCGCAATCAGCGCATACAGCTGGAACGGGATATCTGCGGACAGGATTTATGTTGGGCTGCAGAACTGGAAAACGCTGCTGGCGGACAGATCCTTCTGGTCGGCCTTCGGCCATAATGTGGTTGTCATGGTTTTTTCCATCCTGCTTCAGATTCCGTTGGGAATGCTGCTTGCCACCTTTCTGGATGCGGGCGGCAAAAAATTTAATATTTTTAAAACCATATGGTTTCTGCCGTATCTGATGAGCTCCGTGGCAATTGCCTTTTTGTTCACCTATGCCCTGGCCACCAACGGAGGTATTTTTTCCTCCCTGGGAACACTGTTTAAGGGAAGCAAGGTGACTGTGGATCTGTTGGGAAGAAATCCACATGCGCTGTTTTCTGTAATCGGTGTTATGGCATGGCAGTTTACGCCCTTTTATATGGTTTATTTTATTGCCGGCTACGGGAATATTGATACTTCGATTTATGAGGCGGCGGTAATTGACGGCGCGACGAGAGGACAATATCTGCGGACGATTGCGATTCCTTTGCTGGGACCGATATTTAAAACCGCATGTACGATGTCCCTGATAGGCTCCCTTAAATATTTCGATATGATTTGGAATATGACCGGCGGCGGGCCGGCCGGAGGAACCGAGCTGATGGCAACCTATATGTATAAGCTGTCCTTCCAGCAGTTCAACATGGGCTACGGCTCCTGTGTCGCGGCAGGGATGTTTCTCCTGATTACTGCGATTGCGCTGCTGTTCCAGAAGATCTTTGTGGTAAAGGAGGACTATTGAAATGGTTAAGCAAAAAGAGGTTGATTACAGAAGAGAAAAGCTGAAATCCCGGATTGCCTGGGAAATTGCCATATTTTTCGCCTGCGTCTGGCTGGTTGTCACGCTGGTTCCGTTCATATTCATGATTATGAACTCCTTCCGAAAACAGTTCGATATGCTTGCCCAAGGGGTGTTCCATCTTCCTGATCCATGGTATTTCCAGAATTATGTGGAGGTTATGACGCATGGCTTTTTCGGTTATTTTTTCCGGAGCGTGATAGTTGTTGCCGTTTCCCTGATATTAATGCTGATTATTTCAGCCTTTGCGGCATATCCGCTTTCCCGGATGAAGTTCAAGTTCCGGGGCATTACCTATGCCGGGATTGTAGCCATGATGTCGGTTCCCATGCATGTGACATTGATCCCTATTTTTAAAATGACGACGAATATGGGGCTGTATGACAGCCTGCAGTCGCTGATTGGGCCATACGTCACCTTTGCGCTCCCCATGTCAGTATTTATCCTTACCGCATTCATGACAACGATTCCGAAGGAAATAGAAGAATCCGCAGAAATAGACGGCTGCAATAAATTCAGGAACTTTTTCTCGATTATACTGCCCCTTTCCAAATCCGGGCTGTCCACGCTGGCTATTTACAATGGGGTATCCATGTGGAATGAGTTTGCATTTGCCAATACGCTGCTGCAGACAGCTTCCAACAAAACGCTTCCCCTGGCTCTTGGACAGTTTAAAGGAGAGCATTCCCTGGATATCCCGATCATTCTTTCCGTGCTGGTATTGTCCGTGCTGCCCATGATTATCCTTTTTATTATTTTTCAGGATAAGCTGGTCAAAGGAATGATGGCGGGGGCGGTGAAAGGATAGATAATGAAGAGAGTTGCCGGGGCTTCTGACCGAAGCCCCGTTTCTTCCAATTAAAACGCGTCCGGCTCCAGCGCCCGGTATTCCGCGGGCGTCATGCCATAGCGTTCAATGAACAGCCTGTTAAAATGGCTCCTGTTCGTATAACCCAGCTCCTCGCAGATTTCGCCCACTCTTTTGTCCGTGTTTTTCAAAAGCTCCGCCGCCTCCTTCAGCAGAAAGGCGCGGCTGTAATCCGACAGGGTCTGGCTGGTATACTTTTTTATTACCCGGTTGATATAGTCGCTGTTATAGTTTAGCTCTTTTTCCAATTCCCCGCGGCTGATCCTGCCCTTTCTGTTCTGCAGCAGCCAGGATACCTGGTAGAAGAGCCTTTCTTCCTTGGAAATCCTGGTCTGATGGGTCTGGATCAGGTAATTTTCCTCGTCTCCCAGCATGGCGATGAAACGGCAGAAATATCCTCTCACCATATAATTTCTGCCGGAACGGCTTTCACTCAGTTCCAGTACGATGGCATTGATCAGCCTGTAAAAATCATCGGGGTCAAAGCTTTTTTTCCTTCTGAAGTCGATATACTCCTTTGCACTGTAAAAGGAAAGCTTCTGGTTTTCCGCAAAAAGATGGTGGAAAAAAGTATGATTGGTACAGCTTCTTCCTTCCTCATCATAAAGCAGATCCTGTTCCAGCACGGATTTGATATATTCCTCCTGAAACATGAAAAGAATGATTTCAAATTCGCTGTCATGCAGCTCCTTGTGGCGTATATTTTTATTGCACAGACAGCACTCACCCGCATGGTAGGTTACAGTTTCATTTTCAATCTGCAGATGAAGCTCGCCCTCCAGTACGATGGTCAGTTCATAAAAATCGTGGGAATGGAGAGTACGGGTTCCGGCAAGATCCAGCCTGCTTGTGGAGGAGAAAAAATAATTCTTATTGCTTTCCGTAAACTCCAGGGAATTCAGCTCGCCGCGTTTATGGTCGGTTGACTCATGTATGATCATATAGGGCATTCCGATTTCCACAAATTCCGAGGTATAGCTGCCCAGGTTATGAAAGGTAAGAAAGGTTTTGGGGATCCCCAGTTTTTTCAGAAAGCCCTCCTGAGATAATTTTCCGCCCGTATCTCTGAATGGTTTGATTTTTTTCATTATATTCCCCTTCCGGCTTTCAAATATAGTCTGATTTGGACACAAAAAAACACTGATTCCTTCTGGATACGACATTTCCAGGTTAATATAATGATTATATAATGGCTTTATAAGATTAGCAAGAAAAGTCAGGCGGTTTTTATAAAGGCAAAAGTAACTGGTGCAGCTGTGAAAGGAGCAGGCAGTTACAAAAACAGAAAACGCACGACAGGAAAGGAGATCAAGTATGATTTATTATGTGAACGCAGCCGCGGCCAGAGAGGGCGACGGCAGCAAGGAAAGGCCTTTCAGGTGTATTAACGAGGCAGCGAAGGTTGCTACGCCCGGGGATGAGGTTTTAGTTGCGCCGGGCATTTACCGTGAATATGTGGATCCGGTGAATGGAGGAACGGAGGATGCCAGAATTACCTATCGCAGCGAGCAGCCTCTGGGGGCAGTCATTACCGGTGCGGAGCCGGTGGATTCCTGGGAACCTTATCAGGGAAATGTATGGGTCTGCCGCATTGATAACGGTGTATTCGGAAGCTATAACCCTTACACCACTTTTGTGGGAGGGGACTGGTATTTCGCTCCTGTCATAAGACATACCGGCGCCGTATACTTAAATGACCGCCAGCTGTATGAAACCCAGACTCTTGAGGAATGCATCAAGGGTGAGGTATATCCCCCTTCCTGGGATCATGATTTCTCCATTTATAAATGGTATACCGAGCAGGAAGGCAATACCACAGTGATTTATGCCAATTTCCAGGGACATAACCCCAACGAGGAAAATGTGGATATCAATGTGCGCCGCAACTGTTTTATGCCCTCCAAAACCGGAGTGGATTATATCACCTTCAGTGGCTTTAATGTAAACAAGGCTGCAACTACCTGGGCGCCGCCCGCCGCTTATCAGGACGGCATGGTAGGCCCCCACTGGTCAAAGGGATGGATCATTGAAGACTGTGAAATCAGCAACAGTAAATGCTGCGGTATCTCTCTGGGGAAATATTACGATCCGGAAAATGATCATTATTTTACCAATAAACATGTGAAAAGCCCGACCCAGATGGAGAGGGATGCGGTCTGCCGTGGACAGTATCATGGCTGGCTGAAGGAAAAGGTGGGCAGCCATATCGTAAGACGCTGCCATATCCACCATTGCGAACAGGCAGGTATTGTAGGACGTATGGGATGCGTGTTCAGCCTCATTGAGGACAACCACATTCATCATATCAACAATATGCAGCAGCTGGGCGGCGCGGAGATTTCCGGTATCAAATTCCATGCAGCCATCGATGTTGTGTTCCGCCGCAACCATATCCATCATTCCACTATGGGAATCTGGTGTGACTGGCAGGCGCAGGGCACTCGGATCACACAGAACCTGCTTCATGACAACCATGCGCCGGAAGGCACTCCCATGGCGCAGGGCGCTATGATGAGCCAGGATATTTTCGTTGAAGTGAGTCACGGCCCCACATTGATTGACAACAATGTGCTGCTTTCCAAAGCGGCGCTGCGGATTGCAACCGAAGGCGTGGCTTGTGTACATAATCTGATTCTGGGCGCATTTACGGCGGTAGGCGGCGGAACGGACAATACCGTAAACGGTATCAACCAGCCCCGTTATACCCCTTACCACATCCGTCACCGTACCGAAGTGGCCGGCTTTATGTCGATCCTTCACGGAGACGACCGTATGTACAACAATATCTTCATCCAGAACTGGCCTGCTGCAGCGGCAGAGGAAAAAGAAGATATGGGCTTTAAAACCTCCGATAACCGGGAAGTGGGAACGCATGTATTTGACAATTACCCTACTTATGATGAATGGATTGGCTGGTTTGAAATGGATAAGCCCGCTGATATGGGTGCGCTGGCAAAGTACCATTTCTCACACCTTCCCGTATGGGTAAACGGCAACGCTTATTTCAACGGCGCCAAAGCCTGGAAAAATGAGAAGGATAATCTGGTGGATGATCAGAATCAGGTTTCCGTTGAGCTGGTGGAAGAGGAAGGAAAGTATTATCTTAAGACAAATGTGTATGACGTGATGAAAGCTTTCAAAGTAGGACTTATCGACAGCGATCTGCTGGGTTGTGCTTTTGAGCCGGAACAGCGCTTCGAAAATCCGGACGGCACCTCCATCCTGTTCGATACGGATTATCTGGGCGAACACAGGGGCGTTGCATCCATCCCCGGGCCTTTTGCATCTGCGGAAGCGGCTGCTAAGCTTCTCTGGGAAGACTGAAGATAGACGGACAACGGCCGGCGCTGTAAATGCGCTGGGCAGTTGAATAATGACAGAGCTTTATATAATCAAAGGCCGGTATTCGTAAAAGGATGCCGGCTTTTTGGTTTTATCGGATGTTGCCGAGTTTTCCTATAAGCTGTCGGATTTTTACCATCCTGAGGATGAAAGCGGTATATTATGGAACGATGAACGATTGGGAATACAATGGCCAATTACTGAAGATATGCAGATAATTACGTCGGAAAGAGATTCCTCGAATTTACCATTTTCAGAGGAAGTGGCCCTGAAGCCCAAGAATATCCAGGCTGGAGAGTAGTCGGGAGCGTTAAGACCTGTCACCCGGTACAAGATACCCAAACACAATATCCGCCTGCTCCAGCACCAATAGCTTTTATGCAGTGCAGTTTCCTGAAACCCGCATTTCCCGTAAATATGCAGGGTGAGCTTCAGGAAGCTGTTGGATATGAGCATAAGCTTTTTTGTTCTGTGCGCAATGGCGTAGTCCATGCAGTTAAATGGAGTATGGGATCAAGCTGTGCATGTAGTGGCTTGAGTTGAAAAAGTAGAAATGTAAGAACATGACATACAAATAAAGTTGATTTATGTGTACAGCGTAAATATAGGTAATGATTGATGACTGTGTTCTATAATGGAGAACGCGGTCTTTTTTTGTTTAATAGAATCAGCGGGTGCTGATAGGCATGTACTTTATAGTTTTTTATAGCAAAGTCAGGGCTGGTAGTGAGAAAAATTCCCCGGAATTCAGATAGTGTATCCGGACGTAGTATTCCTTCAGCAATGACGTGGAGAGGGGCAATGATAATATTATAACATGCCGGATTCAGGGGAGGGGATACCGATTGCGCACATTATTAACCGTTTATACACCAATAATTGTTTTTTACATGGGCATATGTTACCCTTGCTTCATAAAATATGTTATTGCTTAGCTATAATAGACAATAGGCTCTCGGAATCTTGAGGCTGCCGACCAGGATTCATCATCGGATGAACATTGACAAGTAGACATTATCCAGAATGGAGCAGATGCATGGCCTTTCACAGATGCAGGAAGGGATTCCGCCAGCGAAACTGATTTAGGGCATTTGAATTTCGTCCTGCCGGCAGGAGCTTGTCCACGTTTGCTTCCGGCAGGAATTGTTTCATGGAGTACTAGTTATAAAGAAACCCGAGGGAATCATGTCTTGAAGCGGAGCCGGGGAAAGGGAAGAATATGCCTTTTTAATCAAGGGCGCGAAGCGCTGCGTTTTTCGAGAGTTTATTTCCATAAAATAAAGGGGGGAATAATTAATTATGATTATAACGAGGACACCTTTTCGAATATCTTTTTTTGGCGGAGGCACAGATTTCGCAGAATTCTATAAAGAGCATGGAGGTGCCGTATTATCCACGGCAATTGATAAATATTGTTATGTTAATGTGAGGCATCTTCCGCGTTTTTTTGATTATGCATCAGAATTGTGCTATTCGGAGATTGAGCGTGTGAATCATGTCAGTGAAGTGAAACATCCTTTGATACGGGAAGCATTGAAAATGCTTGACATGCATGAAATACGCCTGTCTTATGAGTCTGATATACCGGCCAGATCGGGAATGGGAACCAGCAGTGCTTTTGCGGTAGGGATGCTTAATGCCTTTCATTCCATAAAAGGGCAATATATGAGTAAAAAGCAATTAGCTGACGAGGCAATTTACTTAGAGAGAGTGCAATGCAAAGAAGTAGGAGGAATCCAGGATCAGATCGCTACAGCCTATGGTGGAATGAACAAAATTGAATTTGGTGATTTTGGCTATATAGTAAAGCCGGAAGTAATTTATCCGATTCGAAAAAGAAAACTGAATTCTCATCTTATGCTGTTTTTTACAGGCTTTTCGCGTTATTCCTTTGAAATTTCAGTCCGGACTCGCGCCCAGATAAAGAATAAGGAAAAGGAACTTCTGGAAATGAAACAGCTGGTAGAAGAAGCAGAGAAAATTTTGACCGATAAAAACAAAGATTTAAATGATTTTGGCCGTTTACTTGATTACAACTGGAAACTGAAAAGAGGGCTTAATGAAGAAATTTCCACAGATGCTACCGATCTGATTTATCACAAAGCAAAAGCGGCCGGCGCTCTGGGAGGAAAACTGCTGGGGGCAGGCGGGGGTGGATTTATCCTTTTGTATGCAGAATTGGACAGGCAGGCATCAATCAGATATGCGTTGAATGATCTTCTGTATGTTCCCTTTAAATTTGATGAAGAAGGTGCAAAAGTCATCTATTATGAACCGGAAACATATGTGCCGACGGGTACAAAAAGGGAAATTTCTGATGATGTTCGGTATGATGATTTTCAGGAAAAATGGATTGATAATACCCCAAAATTACTTAAATTAACCGCGCAAATAAATAAACATGACAAAAACCAGGCAGTTTATAAATATCAAGGATAATCAGCATTAATAAAAAAGTTGAAAGAAAAAGACCTTCAACCTCCCTGAATTGTATGTGACTTTAGTTACATGAGTGCCCAAGCGTGCAGAGAGGAGTAAAAATGATAGTGGTTATTATGGCAGGTGGAAAAGGAACAAGAATAGCTTCTGTGAATGCAGAGGTCCCAAAACCAATGCTGCAGGTAGGGGGAAAACCAGTTCTGGTACGTCAGATTGAAATGCTGCAGAAGCAGGGAGTGACGGAAATTATTCTTGTAACCGGATATTTACACAAAATAATAGAGAATTATTTTGGGACCGGTGGAAGCTATTGTTGCGGAGGGAACGGAAAAAAGAATGTCAATATCCGATATGTAATTGAAGATGAACCGTTGGGCACGGCGGGAAGCCTGTTCTTTTTGAAAGATTTAATAGATGAAGATTTTTTGCTAATTAATGGAGATATTGTCTTTGATATCAATTTATTACGATTTCAGGAAGCGCATCACAGAAACGGAGGATTGGTTACTATTTATACGCATCCTAATCAGCACCCGTGGGATAGCAGTATTGTTGTAACAGACGAACAGAACTGCGTTATTGAGTGGAACAGCCCGGAGGGTGAGAGAGGCTGGTATCGGAATCGGGTTAATGCAGGGTTACATATGATATCGGCAGAGCTGTTTCGTTATTTACAGCGTAAGGGGATGCTGAACCATCCTCTGAAATTGGATTTTGACAGAGATATTTTAAAGCCAATGGTAAAAGACAGGTGCTTGTTTGCCTATGATTCGCCTGAATATGTTAAAGATATGGGAACGCCGGAAAGACGTAGTGAGGTGGAAGCAGATATTAATTCAGGACTTGTTGCAAGGAAGAGTCTGACACATTGGCAGAGGGCTGTTTTTCTTGATCGGGATGGGACAATAAATAAATATGTTGGTTTTTTAACAAATCCAGACCAGTTCGAGTTACTGGACGGAGTAGCAGAAGCGATCATAAAGCTGCATCAAAAAGGATTTTTGGTAATTGTAGTAACCAACCAGCCTGTGATAGCGAGAGGTGAAGTAAGCCTGTCAGAGTTGGAACTAATCCATAATAAAATGGAAACTCTGTTAGGCCGGGCAGGAGCTTACCTGGATGCGATATATTTTTGCCCGCATCATCCGGAGAGCGGATTTGAAGGGGAACGGCCTGAATATAAGATACAATGTAAATGTCGGAAGCCTGAACCGGGCATGCTTCAAAAAGCCGCTGCGGATTATCATATTGAGTTAAAAAATTCCTGGATGGTTGGGGATGGAAATAATGATATGGCGGCGGGGAGAAAAGCAGGATGCCATACTGCCGGTATATGTGGATGCGAGGGAGGGGAAAAGAATTTCAGTGACTTAAAAGCGTTTGCTCATTTCTTATGTGATGGGAAGGTTGAGGAAAAATAGAAGATTGCCCAAGGAGGAAATATATCGTTGGAAAAAGATGGCGGGGGACGAATCGGTTGTTTGGTTAAAAGATATCCACTTCTGGATTGTATCAGCGGGCAAATTTTAACAGCATTTCTCTTGATGGAAGAATGTTATAAGCGGGGTAACAAAATATTAATTGCCGGAAATGGAGGGAGTGCCTGTGATGCACAGCATATGGTTGCTGAACTGATGAAAAGCTTTTTGCTGAAAAGAGAATTGTCAAAAGAAGAGAAAAAAAAGATGCTCGAAACTGATTTTCAACGAGGCAGTATTCTTGCCTCTAAGTTACAGGGCGCTTTGCCGGCAATTGCATTGGATAGCCATGCCGCATTAAATACGGCATTTGCAAATGATGTGGATGGCAGGTTGTGTTTTGCACAACAGGTATACGCTTATGGGAGAAAAGGAGATTTATTTCTTGGCATAACGACTTCGGGCAATTCCGAAAATATACTGTTTGCAGCTGTCACAGCCAGGGCATTGGGAATGAAAGCAATTGGTTTCACAGGGCAGTCGGGAGGAAAAGTAGCTGAAATAGTGGATTTTTGTGTAAAGATACCAGCGATCCAGACTTATGAAGTTCAGGAACTGCAGCAGCCAGTTTATCATTGTTGGTGCCAGATGCTGGAAGAAGAATTTTTTAGAAGATAAAGAGGCGGAATATGCAGAAAGGAAATGAGATATTACAAGGAAAAACATCTTTATTGAATACAAAGTTTTCGAATATGGATAAAGCTGAACTGTTGTCTGCAGTGATAGAGCATGCAAAACGAAGGGAGCGTGCCAATCTTATTTTTGTGAATGTTGACGTGATCATGAAAATGGAGAAAGACGATTATTTGAGACAAATCTCAGAGGAGGCGGAGTATGTTTTAGCCGATGGTATGCCAATAGTCTGGATATCAAAACTGAAAGGCAGAACATTGAAAGAAAAGGTATCCGGTTCAGATTTCCTTCCACTTTTATGTGAACAGGCGGCAAAAGAACATTTGAGACTTTTTTTTGTGGGTGGACGGGAAGGAGTTGCGGCGAAAGCGGCTATGCGGCTGGCCGATAAATATAAGGGGCTGGAAATAACCGGGACCTATGCCCCGCCCTTTGGATTTGAAAAAAAACCAGATGAGATTGCGAAAATGAATCAGATTATTCGGGAGAGCAATTCAGATATTTTGGTGGTGTGCCTGGGATGCCCCAAGCAGGAAAAATATGTATACGAAAACCAGGAAAAATATCAGATTCCAGTTTCTGTCTGTGCGGGGGCAACAATTGATTTTTTAGCGGGTAATATAAAACGGTGCCCTTCCTGGATGAGCAGATACGGTCTGGAATGGTTTTATCGTTTTTTGCAGGAACCTGGAAGGCTCTTTAAAAGATATTTTATAGATGACATGCAGATAATAAGATTAATTTTTAAATATCGGGACTGAATTGTTGTTTTTATGGAAGAGACTGGCAGCTGAGAGAAGAAAACGATGGTAGCATATGAGGTGAATGGTATGAAAAGTAAAGAAAAACGAAATAAGCATAAAATAACAGTCTCTCCAAAATTTATTAAGTCAGTAAAGTGGATTGCAGTTATTTTCGCATTATTTCTGCTTATTTATACTGTTTTATACGTAATAGGAAGATATCGGTTTGAAGTTAGCTTTTACCAGCTATCTTCTGAAAAAGTGGCGGATAAAATAAGGGTAATTGAATTGGCCGATTTACATAACTGGACTTTTGGAAAGGATAATAAGGATTTAGTTAAGAGAATTAAGGATTTAAAACCTGATGTGATTGCGATCGCAGGAGATATGGTTTTGGCGGGGGATCAGGATATTTCAGTGGCGGTATCATTGTGCCGGCAGCTGGTTGAAATTGCACCTGTGTACTATAGCTTCGGTAACCATGAGAATGAAATGGTATATGGAACAGACATGTTGGTTGATTTCCTGGATGAACAGGCGGCTATATCAGGTACGGAAGAAGATGGGACCCTGGATTATGATAAAATTTCTATGGTAGACGCCAGGTTGCCTGAGGCATTGAAAGAAGCCGGTGTTGTCATATTGAATAATAATACAGCAGGTTTAAAAATCCGGGATCAACAAGTGGATATAGCTGGAGTTGATAATTTAAGCGGCGGATATTTTCCATATTCGGCTCATATGATAGAAAATTTCCTGACAACAAATTCAGATAATTTAAAGATTATCATTACTCACAGGCCATTGATTCCGTATGCCGGGATTTGTTACCAGGAGGAGTTACGCTATGATTTACTGCTGTGTGGGCACAAACATGGTGGGATTATACGTGTGCCTGGCCTAGGAGGGATGTTTACATCAGGGGGAGGCTATTGGAATTGGTTTACTGGATATGATTCGGGGTTAATCCCGAATGCACAGGGAAATGTGGTTATCAGCAGAGGCCTGGGCAACAGCAATTTACTTCCGAGAGTCAATAATACACCAGAACTTGTTGTAATTGATATTGACTAGAAAACGGATTATGTTGCAATGAAAAAGAAATATTATGCGAAATGGGGAGCGTGATGATATGAATTATTATCTGTTAACGGCTGGGAAAATGATGGTTTTTCTTATTTTTGTCATTATGTGTATCCGATTACTTTTTCTGTTTTTGAAAAAACGGAAGAAATATATGTGGATAGAGTTAATGAATGCGTTAAAGCCTGGAAGGGTAGTAAAAAAAGGATGGATCGTAGTATTTACGCTTCTTTTCCTTTTCTTTTCTACCATAGTTGCTGCAGAAAGTAATCAACAGAGTGCTTCGTTAAATATAGCATTGACTTATAAGGAAGCATCTAACGGATTAAATCCTAACGGCAGCAGGTATAATATGAGCGATATTCTGTCGGATGAAGTGCTTGAAAATGCAATCAGCTATGGTGGATTCAGTGGAATTACTGTTGCGGAACTGGAAAATGCTCTGGATATTGAACCGGCTGGAAGCGATAAGGATTTGAATGAGCTTGTTTCCACCCAGTTTATACTGAAATTTAAGAATAATAAAAATGTTGGCAATCTCTCAGGAAAAGAAGTGGTTCATTCGGTAGCATATGCATACAGAGATTGGTTTATAAATAAATATACTGCTAATTACAGCATTCTGGATATTCCTTTTGATGATATTAAAACTTATGATTATCCTGAACTGGAAAGCTATTTGTCGAATGCAATACAGATAATATGCAATTATTCTAATTCTTATTATGAGAAGGATCCCGCTTTTCTGTCAGCAAAAACGGGAGAGAGCTTTTTTTCGATTAACAGCAAGGCCTGGGATATTAACAATACTGGTTTGGAGAGCCTCAGTTCTTATATTCTTTCCAATGGTTTGTCGACTGACAGGAAGGCGTATATGAGCCGCCTGAGATATGAGTATACTCATAATACCAACAATTATAAACGGGATATTTCGGCTTATCATGTACGCCTTAATGCTATAAGTAAATATGATAATGATATGGCAACAGTGGTGTATATACCGACTTATGATACGGATAACACCTTTTATATGTCCAAAACCAAAATAGGGATAGATCATTTTTCAGCGGATGCAGATTCCTTCAGCAGCAATGCGGCAGATACTCTGTCAATGATGCTGAAAGAAAGATATTGGTTGGAACGTCTTCAGGAAAGCACGGCAACCAGTGATACATATCTCAAAGCTGAAGGAATGATAGAATCTTTAAAAAAACAAATATTGGATTTGGCTGAGCTTACCAAAAGCACAGTGCAGGACTATATTGATACTTCTTCTAATGGATACGTGTCTATCGCAGAACCAGTGGAAGCGCCAAAGACCCAATATATCTTGGGATTGACGATGGGACTGCTGTTTTTCTGCATTACATATGTTGGAGAAGCAATGAGGCAGTTAGGCCATGATATGTCCAAAAGAAAGGATAAAAAGAAATGAATAAATTTCGGCCAATTCAGTATCTGAAAAAATATACTTTTCTAATAATAGCATTGTTTGTTTTTTTAACCCTGGGAATGTATATGGTTTTGCGCTCATTACAGACTTATACAGCAACCACGATAATTGATTATGTCTATGGGGATGCCGAAAATGGACTTGCTCCGGATGGGACTGAGCTGGATACGACAGGTATATATTCATCGAGTGTAATCAGCCAGGCTTTGGATAATCTCGGATTAGATCAGGGGAAATATCCTATTGACAGTATACGGGCAGAGATAAAAGTTCAACAAATCGCAGATGAAGCTGTGGATGCGGTGAATGAAGCAAAGAACAAGGAAGGAGAGACTTCTGATCTGCAGTCTACAAAGTATGCCATTTCCTATAAGGCAGATAGCAGCAATGGCGCCGATATGGCCAGGGCGGTACTTGATGAGATAATGGACGGCTACTTTACCCAATTTTCCAAACAGTTTATTAATACATCTTCTGTAGTTAACAGCACATCATCTGTAAATCAAGGCAGTTATGACTATATTGAGCAGATAGAATTAATAGACTCTGCATTAAAGGATACAGTAAATAGTCTGGACAGCCGGGCAAAAGCTTCTCCTTTGTTTTATTCATCTGGTACCGGTTATTCTTTCAATGAACTGGTAAATGAATTTTCTATACTTCAAAATACGGAAGTCTCATCCCTGTATTCATATATACTTAAGCATCGCGTAACAAAAGATACAGACGCTTTAGTAGGCAAGTATAAAGAACGGGTACAGTCAAACAAGCTTTTGCAGGAACAAAACCAGGCACGCGTCGGAGAAGTAGAGGGAATTCTGGAGGCTTATGTTGAAAAACTGAGGAAGTCTGATAATACAGCGCAATCACAGGTCATTGGTGCAGATGGAGATACAACCAAAAAAAATAATGTTTTGGGGAAAGTAGAAAGCCCGAATTATAAAAATGAAGACGATGAATATGTAGCTTATGATCAGACAACAGAGTATGAGCAGCTTCTTCAAAACTGGATTGATATTTCCGATGTGTATAATAATTCAGCAATAGATGAAGAATACAGTCAATATGTAATTGATTGTTTTACCGGAAATACAGAAGCGGTAATCAGATATCAAACGGAAATCGCACAGAGGATAGCCAGGCCAGAGAAAGAAGGCGATGATGAAACAGATAATGCTTCCGATTCGGATATGGATATCACGGAAAATGCCGAAGTAATTGATGGAGACAACGCAGAGAAAATTTATACGGAGGGAACGGTTCCCTGCAGTCAGCAGGATATAAAATATGTAGAAGAAAAAATCAAGGATATCATAAACCGAATGAATGCTTTGTATTCTGTTACGAATGCAACAGACTCAGAATATAATGAATATCTGGGTGCCGAATATATTAAGGTAATCTCAAGTAATCATATAACTGAGGGGATAAACATTCTGTTATATACAGCTATTGGGGCTGTTTTGTTCTTGGGACTTGGATGCCTCGGGGCCATTATTCTTGGAAGAGTTGGTGATATGATTGAATATGTTGCTTTTACAGATCATCAGTTTCAGATATCCAACCGGGTTGCCTGTGACAGATATATTAATAAATATAAAGAAAAAATATTGCCTGCAAATTTCAGCTGTCTGATTCTTCAGACGTTAAACCAGAATGATATTAACCACCAACTGGGAAGGACGGGAGGCGATGAAATTTTAGCATACCTTTCGAGCTGCCTTAGATCATTATTCAAGGAAAATGTTTTTCTGGGATACAATGGCAGCGGACAATTTATGATATTTGTTCAAAACGGCAATTACGAAGAACTGAAGTCCCTGATTAATAATTTACATATTTTATTAAATGAAAATATGAAGGAAAAGAAAATCGTGTTTAAATATACCGTTGGTTTTGCTGTTTCTTCTAAAGAGGAGATTTATCAGATCAGAGATCTGATAAGCTCAGCGATGAAGCAGCGGGAAGGTTACGAGGCAGGAATTTCCGATTGAGGTAAAAATGGAGAAAAAAGCAGGGTATCATATTTTGGCCATTGTTGTCTGTATACTGGCATGTGTATATAACTACAGCGGAGATGAAATGTTTTCGGTTGGCGGATTTGATTTTTATTTTTATTTGCCGATTGCTGTAATAATAGTCCTGGCAGCTCTTTGCGCGTTTTTAATCGCACCGAATTTTGCCCGTATGGAAATTGTTGTAAAACAACTTGGTATTGTGTTACTGCCAGTCATTTTCCCTTTTGTATGGTCGCTTATGTTATGGATAATCAGAGGGGCCGGCCTGGTGGAAATCAGAAAAGGAATTATGACAACGGCTTATTTAGCATCAGGAATTTGCATGATGGCAGCTTTGGTTTATATTACCGGTGAGAATGCGGTCTGGTGGTATTTGGCATCTTTGATTATTGCAAATTCCATTACAGCAATTATTGTTGTAATGAGTGGGGGACCGGGTAACTTTCTTGGAGAATTTTGGACGCTTTTGGTTACATTTGCCGGAGAAACCGGTGAACTAATGAAGAAAATGGAACTTCATGCCATTACCTATGCATTGGGCTGTTATTTAGTATATTTTGGTATAGAAAATAAAAACATATCCAAAAGATGGCCTTTATTTATGCTCTCAATTCTCTGTTTTTTACTGGGGTTAAAAAGAATTGCCGTTGCGGCTGTATTGGCTGCAATTGTGGTTGGCCTGATCTGGAACGGGCTGAAGCGTTTTCCTCATGTATCCCATTTTTTACTGAGAGTGGCAGGGATATTATTCCTTGTATCAGCATTGGCATATGTAGGAGCTGTTTTTTATGGTTTGTATGATTATTTGGAGCAAATAGGAATCAATACCAGTGCCAGGGCTGATATCTACAGGATGTACCGGCCATATTATAAGTTCTCGCCATCTTTCCTGGGGAATGGCTTGGGATGGGTAGAAGCACAGATGAATGTCTGGAGTTCACAGACAACAGATTTGGTATACCATACACACAATGATTATCTTAGAGAATACATTGAGCTGGGGATGGCGGGTTTTTTAATTTGGTGTTGTTTGCGTTGTCATGTGCAGATCTCCTCTGCAAAAAAGAGAATGGGGGTGGCAGGAGAAGCTGTCGCATTTGGCCTGATTGTTTATATGGCAATTACATACACAACGGATATGACGGCTATGCAGAGTTTTATCAACAATTCTTTTGCGGTGATTCTTCTTTCTTTTCAGCTTCGAAAAAGAGAAACAGAAAGAAACAGCATGATGGAAAGGGAAAACCGAAGATTGAGTGATCCGCCGGGTGAGCATTATGGATAAAGAAAAAAGTCTGAAAAGAAATTATGCATATAATCTGTCCTATCAGTTGCTGGCTATCCTTGTACCATTGGTTACAACTCCTTATGTGACAAGAGTATTGGGACCGGAAAAACTGGGAGATTATGCCTATACGAGTGCAATGGTCTCCTATTTTGGCATAGTGGCAGCATTAGGAACGGTTACATATGCACAAAGAGAGGTGGCCTGTTATCAAAAAGCGAGGGAAGAGCGAAGCAGGACTTTTTATGAAATTTTGTTTTTGCGATTATTTATGGTGGGAATTGTTTTTGCTGCTTATTGTGTGTTTTTATTTTTGGCAGGGACTTATAGGGTTTTGTATATAATACAGTTGTGTACAGTATTATCCTGGGCCTTTGATATCAGCTGGTTTTTTCAGGGAATGGAAGATTTTAAGGTTACAGTAATCCGAAACTCTACAGTGAAGCTGATAAGCGTGATTTTAATTTTGACGCTTGTAAAGTCAAAGGATGATTTATGGATATATGCCTTCATTTTATGCTTCTCCGCATTGCTGGGGAATATGACTATGTGGCCCTTTATAAAAAAGTATTTATGCAGAATACGGAGAAAAGAGCTTCAACCACTGCGGCATTTAAAGGGATCTCTTGAATTATTTGTTCCTGTGTTGAGTATTCAAATCTATACAGTATTGGATCAGACAATGTTAGGAGCGATGATCAATACAACACAGGTAGGATATTATGCACAGACACAGAAGATTATAAATCTCGAATCATCGCTTTTATTTTCTCTGACCTCTGTACTCATGCCGAGAATGACTGTCTTATTATCTGAAAATAAAGTGGAACTTGCGAACTCATATTACCGAAAAGTGGTTTCTTTTGGCTTTATGCTTAATTTACCGATGACCGCAGGAACAATTCTGATTTCTAAATATTTGATCCCCGTTTTTTTTGGCAGAGGATACAGAGAATGTATTCCTTTACTGCGTATCCTCAGTTTTATCTTTGTTACACAGGGGATCGGACAGATTGCGGGAACGCTGCTAATTGCCATGAAGCGACAGAAACAATACACGATTGCGGTGACGGCAGGGGCTGTAATCAATTTGATATGCAACGGTTTATTCATCACCCGGTTTGAGGCAAAAGGTGTTGCAGCAGCTTCTGTGTTTTCTGAGATATGTATCGAAATTATGATGCTGCACTATATTCGGCCGACCTTTGAAAAGGGGGCTCTTAAGGAAGCTTTTTTTAACTATCTGCCTCCGACCTTAGGAATGAGTCTGGTACTTTGGGCGGCAGAATGTTTTCTGGAAGTAAATTTGATATCACTTTTCATACTGGGAGTATCAGGCGTAGGGGTATATAGCCTGTTATTGATACTGAGAAAGGATATATTTCTGAAAGAGTTGTTACATAAAGGAGGAAGGGGCTTTCGATGAGGGAGAGGATCAATAAAAATGTAATTGGAATGTGGTCGGCGCTTAAGGGATTGATGGTTTTAGTGGTAATCCTTACTCATTCAATTGCGGAAGGCGCAACTCTTTGCGCTTATGGTGATGTGTATCCCATACCATTTCGGGTGCTCACCAAAGGAAGGGGAATTGTCCTGTTTACTTTTTTTATGATCAATGGTTATCTGATGAGACCTGAAAAAAGTAAAGGGGAAATTAAAAGACATTACTTTAATTATTTGAAAATATATTTTTTTACTCTTTTGACTATGGCTGTGGCATGCATAATACATAACCTTTTTATCGGAGAAAAATGGAATGTACAAGTATGGCAGCTTTTGATCGGAGGGCTCTTCGGCGCAACAAACAAGACTTATCTCAGCGGATATAAAATTCCTTTCCCTTCTGCTTTATGGTTTTTTGTGGTTTTAATGAACGCCAGCCTGCTGCTGGATTTGATTGGAAAGTTGGATAGCAGAAAAGCTCAAAAAGCAATTATATATGGGATACCTTTCTTATTTTTCCTGTGGTATTTTTTCTCCGGCCACCTTGGTAAGAATGTATTTGTCAATATTCCCTTCTATCCCGTACAGACGAGTATTGCAATCGTGTTGTTGTATGTTGGATATGAAATGAAAAAAAGCAATATTTTGTTTGTGAAAATAAACTGGTATTGGAAGGCGGGAATCGCATTATTGGCCTTGTTTACCTATTTATTCGGACAATTGGATTCCCTGAATAATGAATACCGGTTGGGGATTTTAGAGTGTATCGGAGGGATTTGCGGTTCTTTTGTATTTATTTATATTTACTTACAATTGGTAAATCCGGAATGGAAGCTGATTGAATGGCTGATGTGGATAGGTAGAAGAAGTCTGTGGATTATTCCTGTTCATTGTGTGGAAGAGGCTTTGTTCCGCTGGGATGAATGCAGCCAATTTATGAGATTAGGGATATATGGATCTACCTCACTGATCTTCTTCATCCGATTGTTTTTTATCATTGTGGTCTGTTGTCTGATAGAGATGTTACAAAAAAAGATAAAAAAGAAAAAATTTAACAAATATGCAAAAATGTAGGACAGAAAGGAGAATCTGATGGAAACAGTACAGGAAAAAGTAATTCACTTAATTCAGAAAATTGGTGTGGAGGAGGAGGTGAAACCGGAAGCTTCCCTGATGGATGATTTAGGACTGGAATCTTTGCAAATCTATACAATGCTTTCTGATTTGGAGATCCTCTTTTCCATTCGAATTCCGGAGAAAGTATTAATGCGGGTAGATACGGTGCAGGATATGGTGAATGAGATTCAGAAGATACTGGGGGTATCCTGAGAAATGGTAGATTATTTGGTGTCAACGTTAAAATTTTATGGGGACAGAGAAATACTTTTGGAGGGGAGCAAAAGGATAATGAGTTCCCAATTTATCGCAGATATTGAAAGAAGCTGCAGCTTTTGGAAGCATTCTTTTGCCGGTGGAGGCCACCATATCGGCATTGTAGCAGAGAATAGCTATCTGTGGCTGGTCCAGTGTATGGGAATTATCGCTTCAGGGAACACGGTTGTGGCTTTTAACTACAATCTTGGAGAAGAAGAACTGATTGATTTTATTGAATTATCAGATACGGAAATAGCCCTGTGTGATGATGGGATGTTACATGAGTATACAACGTGCGGGGAACGTATCCCATTTCTGGAATTGTCGCAGGCATTTTGCGAGATACCTGTTTCCTTTACAAAAAGAAGCGAAGACGATGTGATAATGATGTATTTTTCATCCGGGACCAGCGGAAAAAGCAAGATCGTTCAGTTACGCAATAAAGGAATGATGATATATGGACATTATTATCTTAATGTAAATGAAAGAGGAAGTAAAACCGTTTTAATCGCACTTCCCTTGCATCATGTGGGCGGAATTTTTAACAGTTACGATGAATTGTTATTTGGGAATCGTATTGTCATAAGCAGTGCGAAATATTTGATCAGAGATCTTCGAAGAATTAAAGTTACAAAAATTGTTTTGGTCCCTTCTATGTTGAGAAATATATTTACCCAAATACAGAAGGGAAATTTATCGAAGGAACAGTTATCCGGTGTAAAGGAAATATATTATCTGGGTGCACCGCTATTTCCGGGAATGTATGATAAGGTCAGGCAGTTGGGCATGCGCTTGCAGGCTAACTATGGCTTGACAGAGGTAACAAGGGGGATATCCGGAGCAGGTCCCTATCGGGAAAATTCCGTGGGCAGGGTGGAACCATATGCAAAAGTAAAGATCGAAGAAGGCGAGATCTTAGCTGGTGGTGAGGGAATGATGCTCGGATATTATAGAAATCCTGTGGAAACAAATAAGGTTTGTCAAAACGGATGGCTTCATACAGGAGATATGGGAAGAATGGATGAGGATGGATATCTATATATAACCGGCAGAAAAAAGAACATTATAATTCTGGCCAACGGAGATAATGTAAGTCCGGAAGAATTGGAAGACAAGCTGTATGGATGTCCATTTATATCTGAATGCAGAGTATATGGGAGTGATGATAAGATTACAGCTGAGATTTATACCTGTCCTGATGAAAGAAAATTTGAGGAGCGGAAGTCTCAGATTGAGAACTATATCAAAAAGCTGAATACGACTCTTCCGACAATGAAGAGAATTGGGCAGATCTATATAAAAGAATCGGAGCTATCCAAAACAGCTATGGGTAAAATCAAGAGAAATTGAAGGGATGATATATGGTTGAAGTGTCCGTTATTGTACCTATTTATAACAGTGGAAAATATCTCAGAAAATGTTTATTATCTCTGGCTGGTCAAACCTTCAGTAAAATGGAAGTAATACTGATAGATGATGGCTCAACTGATTTAAGCCGTTATATTTGTGAGACATTTTGCAAAGAATTTTCTTCTTTTCATTATTACTGGAAAGAAAACGGCGGATCATCAGATGCGCGAAATATGGGGATCCAAAAGTCACAGGGGAAATATCTGTCTTTTGTAGATAGTGATGATTATGTAGACAAAAAATTTATTGAAAAGCTATGGAAAAAAGCGACAGAAGAAGCGTCTCAGCTTGTTTGCTGTGGCTATTATCTGGACAGAGATAATAAAAAGAAAAAAATGTGTTATCCAAAGTCCGGGAGAATAGGATTTGTGGATTTTTGGAGTCAGGTTTTATCAGGTGAAGAAATTGGTAATTTTATGTGGAACAAACTTTTTGAACGACAATTATTTGATGAAGTACAATTCCCCATTGGAAGAAAATATGAAGATAAGTTTACTTTATACCAGTTGGCAGATCGGTGTAAAGGAATTTCAATTGTGGCGGAACCTCTGTATTACTATGTTTTCAGGGAGGCCTCAGTCGTAAATAGTTTTGGGAAAGACAGCGCCTGCGATCTGATAGATGCAGGGGAGAGATTATGTGCATATATCAGAAGGAGATACCCTGAATTAAGGGTACAGTGTGAACGTCATATGATGAAAGAACACATTATAACGGTAAATGCTCTTTCTAAAGCCGGGATTTTTAGGAAGGATGCGCTGTGGGATGCGTCAAGAGATTATATTCTTAAAAATTGGAAATGGCGCAGAGGATTACAGAGAAAATTTCTGGTAAGTGCGTGGATGATTCGGATAATTCCCTGTTTATATGGTCGAATCCAATATTGGAGGCTCAGAAAATGAATCAAATTAGCAGGTGCATAATGACCGTCATACTATTGATGTGTATTCTTTCGGGCTGCGGATCTGAAATATTTAAATCCGGAACAGAAACGGAAAAAATTCTGAAAACACAAACAGAAGAAATAAAGGATCACTATTCATATAAAATGAAAGAGGTATGGTGTACAAACGGAAATAAACGTATTTACGGGGTCCTTTATTTGCCGGAAAGGAAAGGCCGGGTCCCCCTGCTGATTTATTCCCATGGCCTTTCGGATACTCATGCAAAGGGAGAACTTTATGCAACCAGTTTGGCAGCAAGGGGAATTGCGGTATATTGTTTTGATTTTTGCGGAGGCTCGGATGAAAGTAAAAGTAATGGAAAAGTAATTGATATGTCTGTTATGACAGAAGTGTCTGATTTGGAGGCTGTGTTAAACTCAGCGAGAAAATGGAATGCTATAGATAAAAATAAAATTGTTCTGGCAGGTTTTAGTCAGGGTGGGATTGTCACGGCAATTACGGCAGCCAGGTGTGAAGAAAATGTTGCGGGCATAATCTTAGAGAGTCCTGCATTTCTTATTCCTAAGGAAGCACATGATTTATTTGAGACTATTGCTGATATTCCGGATGAATATTATTACCATTTCCTCATGGTGGGGAAAAAGTATTTTGAGGATATCTGGGATTATGATGTATATAAGGAAATTGGTAATTATAAAAAGAATGTGCTGCTGATACATGGGGAACAGGATGATTCCGTTGATATTATATATTCCGAATATGCCTCAGAGGTGTATGAGAATGTTGAGTTTTACAGAGTAAAAGGCGCCGGTCACGGTGTTGTAAACCAAATGCCGGAAGAGACAATGGGTTACATATTCGATTATTTACACCAGATTGATATTTTTTGACGTGGGGTAACCTGGTATCCTTGATGGGAGGAATATTAATGAAGGACAAACATCCATTAATCAGTGTAATTATTCCGGTTTTCAATGTTGCGCCATATTTGAACAGATGTATGGAAACGATTGTGTCTCAGTCGTATACAAATTTGCAGATCATAATGGTTGATGACGGTTCCACAGATTTCAGCGGCAGTCTTTGTGATCAGTGGAAGAAAGCGGATAACCGGATAAAAGTAATTCACAAAAAAAATGAAGGCCTGGGCATGGCACGCAATTCCGGTATTAAAGCGGCGGAGGGGGAATATTTTCTTTTTGTTGATTCGGACGATTATGTGGATAAGGTTATGGCAGAAAAACTTTTGCAGACACTTGTTATACAGCAGGCAGATATTTGCTACAGCGGATTCGTGGATGTATCGATAAATGGGGAAGAAAGGGCAGGAGTTCCTCCTGAGAAATTAATTTACTCAGGAGATGAGATCATGGCTGATTTTATTGGGGAAGCCCTTGGAGCAAAACCTGAAACATCACGTAACTGTTTTGCTGGAATGAGTGCTTGTGCTGCGCTTTACCGTGCGTCACTTTTTAGGGAGGAGGAAGTATTTTTTCGGAAGGAAGAGAAGGTGCTTTGCGAGGACCTTTTTTTAAACATTGCAATATGCAGGTATGCAAGGAAAGTTGTTCTGCTGCCTGAATGCTTTTATTATTACTGTGCCAATGAAAGCTCTCTGACTAAGAGATATAAGAAGGACCGTTATGAGGTGGCAAAACATATGAAACGGCTTTTGGATACGGAACTGAAGGATTGCGGAGCTGGGAATATATCATTCAGACAAAGGATAGACAGGAATTATATGGATAATCTGATTACATGTATGAAACAGGAGGTTGCTTTTAGAAAACAAAATGGAAAGGACTGGTGTATGAGACGGCTTAAGGAGATGGCGGAAGATGAGACAACATTACAGGTCCTGAAGACATATCCTATTAAAAAAATGGAAAAAAAGCAGAGGATTCTGTTTACAATGATCCTGACAAAAAATATGTATGTTGTATACTGGCTATTTCGGCTCAGGTACCGATTGAGTTAGACCTCATAGCAAATGGCTCTAATCCAATCACTCTGTCTGAGGACACGGACCGAAGGGAGAAGAATGTATTATGGGAGCATTCCAAAATATTGGAATAAAGGATTATTTTAAGAGATATGGGGTTTTAAATTCAATAAAACGGGGATTATTTACTGCAAATCCGCTGCACATAGTTACGGATTATGAAAATAAAAAAATACTATATTATAGAAAAGTACGCAGATGGATTGAAAATAAATATTCTTATGCGGCAGCTGTTGAACCAATAGGATTAGAGTTTGGCAATCTTTCACCTGGGAATCCTGTATGGATTTACTGGAATCAGGGAGAAGAAAATGCGCCGTTAATTGTAAAAAGATGTATTGAGTCTATTCGCTGTTATTATAAAGATTCAGTAATTATGTTATCGGATAAGAATCTGTATAAATATATTAAGCTTCCACAGTTTATTGAGCAAAAATGGGATAAAGGTATTTTGTCTGCGGCGGCTTATTCTGATGTAATACGTTTTTCTCTACTGGAACATTATGGAGGGACATGGATAGACGCAACAGTACTGTTAACTGGCCCGTTGCCGGAATATGTGATGAACAGCGATTTGTTTGCTTTCCGTGATTCCTCAGGATTAATATATAATCCGGCGCTATTTCCCACCTGGCTATTACACTGCAGAAAGTCTAATCAAATCATGAGAGAAACCAGAAATATTTTATACGAATACTGGAGAAAAGAAAAGCATGTAATAGAGTACTTGTTTACCTGTATTATTTTTACGATTGTATTGGAAAATAACAGGGATATACTTGAACAGATACCTTTTGTCCACAGTGGATGTACGGGACTTTTGTTAAATGAGCTGGAAAACAACTTTAGTGAAGAAAAATTAAATTATATAACAGCTTTGACAAGCGTACATAAATTAACCTATAAATTGAAGGATACCGTAACTTCTGAGAAGGGTACCTTTTATGAGTATATACTTGGGCAGGACTTCGGAAACAAGAAACCATACATATTAGGAAAGGATTCAGGAATATGAATGTTTTAATGATTGGGGTAGATAAAACCTCTATCGGGGGAATGCTGACTGTTGTGGAAAACTATCTTAATAATGAAGATTTCTGCCGGAAGACAAATTTAAAATATATTGCAACTGTAATAAGAGCAAATAAATTTGTTAAAATATTTACTTTTTTAAAAGTGCTGCCGAAGATTATCTATGTTATAAAGAAAGGGAAAATAGATATTGTCCATGTTCATATGGGAGAACGGGGGAGCGTTTTTAGGGAAGGTTTAGTAGTTTGGATTGCGAAGCGGATGGGAGTAAAAACGGTGATCCATATGCATGGGGCAACCATAGAGGATTGGTATGAGAAAAGAAACCGGATCATTCAGAAGATCATAGCAAAAATTTTCACACTACCGGACAGAATGATAGTTCTTGGAAAGAAATGGTCTGTATTTATGGAGCAGGTCATGGGTGATGCAAATAAAGATAAGATTATTGTTTTGCATAATGCAGTGAATGTGGAAAAGACAAATTGTTATAATGCTGAAGCCCATAATGTTTTGTTTTATGGTATGTTGATACCAAGAAAAGGGATAGAAGATTTATTGCAGGCATTTCAACTTATCCTGGATCAAATTCCGGAGAATGTTAAATTAACCATATACGGAGATGATAAGGAATTTGATATTGCCGGTAAAATAGCTGAATATCATCTTGAGGGAAGAGCTGTATACTGTGGCTGGCTGCCAAAAGAAGAACGGCTCAGGTGCTTTTCAGAGACAATGCTGAATGTACTTCCTTCTTATAATGAAGGCCTCCCTATGACTATTCTGGAGAGCATGGGCTATGGAATCCCTAATATATCTACTAATATTGCATCAATACCAGAGGCAGTCATTGATGGTATCAATGGAAATCTAATTCCTCCAGGAGATGTTGACAGACTGGCTTATGTAATGAAAAGGTTAATTCTGGATGTTGATTTAAGAATTTCATATAGTCAAGAAGCTTATTTGAAAGCAAAGGAGGAGTTTTCATTACCTTATCATTTTAAGAAACTACTTAATATATATGGAGAGTTAGCTTCCTGATGTCATCAAAATCAACCAAATATTGTAAATAGGAGTAATACCGGCCGAACTTTCTGTGGTGTTATCAGATACAAAATGTTCGGTCCGCCAAAAAGTGAATAAGGGGAAGAACACAGGAAATACTTCACAGAGAACCGATAATTATTCTGCATTAGGCAATGTATTTTCCACAAATCCAGGCAGAAAAGAAAGGCACAGGGGATATGGACTATTTATATCAATATACAAGCCTGAGCGCGCTGGCCCAGATAGTAAAAACCCGGTCAATCCGGCTGAATTCCCTGAAATATGTGGACGATCCGAATGAACTGGCAAGCGCTGATTTCAGAAGAGCCGGGAAATATTGTTTTGTAAGCTCATGGACCAGTGAAAAAGAGGAATCCATACCGATGTGGAATATGTACTCAAAAATGGACGGCGTAAGAATCAGGCTCCCTCTAAATCCCTTTGAACAATATACCTGGGAGGATCCCAGGCAGAAGGGCCGCTTTGTAACCAGCTGTATTCCCGAAGAAGATTTATATCAGGAAAACATGTTTCCGGTAATGGAAGAAGAGCTTCTTCATAAAGTCAATTATACAGATGACGAGAGACTGTTATACCCCAGTCTCAGGCGGCAGATGCAGCACAGCGGAGAGGACTGTGCCGGCATTGAGCTTACCCGGTTAGGCAAGAATAAAAACAGTGCATGGGAGTTTCAGAAGGAATGGCGATATCTGCTGTATTTTATGCCGGTTTCCCTGGAGGAGCTGCTTAAGGATCCCGAACAGGCCAAACGAAAAATGGATGATAATATCAGAAACAGCATCAGCCTGGCCAGAGAGGATTATTTCCTGAAAATCAGAGAAGAGTGCTTCGATGAGCTTGAAATATTGTGCGCGCCCAAGTTCAGCCAGGGAGACAGGATACTTCTGGAATGTCTTGTGAATACGTATTGCCAGGATGCGGTGATTATGGACAGCAGGCTTAGGATTAGATGAGGGATTGGTATTTTTTCTCTAAAAAGTTTTATCATGCAAATGAAAATAGAATTTAGAATAGCTTAAATATAAAAAACAGAGATAAAATCTCTTGATAATATGCATTATAGTGGTATAATTTTAAATATATCTGATATAATGTTATTTAAGTTGAGAAAAAATCGGGAGAGTGATTAGAATGCTAATGCGGTTTTCGGTATCAAATTTTATGTCTTTTGGTTACAGAACAGATGAAAAAGAACAGATTATACCGGAAGAGTTTCACCTGTACGCCGGAAGAACGGAACAGTTCAAGGATAGAGTTATTAATTTTGACGGAAGAAAAATATTAAAATTCTCTTCTCTTTATGGTGCAAATGCATCAGGTAAAACAAATTTGATTCGTGCGATTGACTGCGGTAGAAAAATTATACTTTCCACGATAGAGGGCATAGATTTTAATGATAAGTATTGCAGAAGTAAAAAAACAAATAAAGATTTACCTACATTGTTTGAATATGAATTTACTATAAAAGAAAAATGTTTTGCCTATGGTTTTACAGTAAATCTCAATAAACATTGTATAATATCTGAATGGCTGTATGAGTTAAAAGGGGAAAGAGAGCATACAATTTTTGAAAGACTGGTCGAACAAGAGCAGTATTATTTTGACGAGGAATTATTTGAAAATTCAGATAATATTCAGCAGTTCCACTACTTTATGAAGGATGCAAACCGTATTAACACTTCCTTGTTTTTGTATGAGATTAACAGAAGAAAATTGGATGAGAAAGATTATGGAATTTTTACGGAGATATATAATTGGTTCCGTTATAAATTAACGGTAATTTATCCGGAAACTAAGATTGGTTCCAGTTATTTTTGGTTTGGAAGTGACAATACCAGGTTAGTAAAGGTTCTTGATTATTTAGATACTGGAATTACCGGATATGAAATGAAAAATTTAAATGAAAATGCATTTAAAGAATATTTTTCCGATGATTCTCTGGCTGAAAAACTTTTAAAGGGGCCGGAAAGAGAAAACAAGCATAAAATGAAACGTATTGTCAATTTTGGTGAAACTTTGTTTGAATTGGATTATGGGGCAAACGGGCCGGATAAAATTGCAAAATTGATGTTCCAGCATGGAGAGGACGAAGCCAGCTATGAATATGGAGAAGAATCAGATGGCACACAAAGACTGATAGAACTGTTAGATGTTATTTTAAATGACGATGATGAACGTGTATTTATTATCGACGAGTTGGATCGCAGTCTTCATCCGCAAATGACAATAAAATTTGTTGAAACATTTCTTAAATTCTCCGAACACAGGAACACACAGCTGATTATTACTACCCATGAATCTAATCTTATGGATTTGAAAATTTTAAGAAGGGATGAGATATGGCTTGCAGAACGTGATAGTGATAATACGACCTCACTTTATACATTAGATAAGTTTAAAATCCGTTATGACAAGGTAGTCTCCAGAGATTATTTGTCAGGCAGATATGGAGCTGTTCCTATATTTAAGGACTTTGATTATGTGTGGGGGAGGGATGGGGATTGGAAAGACTGAATTTAAGAAAACCAAAACCATACGATTACAGTTCAGAGGCCGGAACAGTAAAACCAAGAGTTCACTTTTACTGTGTATCAGAGGGCGCAACGGAAGAGTCATATTTTGAGGGAATACGCAACAATAGAGTAACATTACGTATAAAAAATGATGTTTTTATTGAAATTGTCCCCAAGGAAAATGGGCAGGAAACTTATAGTCATCCGTTGCAGCTTGTAAATGCCTGTTTACATTCAATGGGGCGTATAGATAATGAGGGACAAGAGTTACCAAAGGACAAGTGGAAAACTTATTGCGCCTGGGAAGATTTCGATCCGGAAATAGATGTTGTTTGTGTAATATTTGATAGGGATTATAAAGGTTTGACCGCATGTCTGGATGAGATATTCAAACTATGTCTGCTACATAAGATTCGTATTGTTATTTCTAATCCCAATTTTGAATTATGGCTCTTGATGCATTTTCCGGGATTGGAGAACTATGATAAAAATAAGCTTTTGGAGAACCGTAAAAATCTGAGAAAACAATTGTTCCCGGATGCTTCCGAAAAGAAACGATATCTGGAAATTCTGGTAGGCCAGCATTCAGAGGGTTATAGTAAAGGAAGTAAACTGAAATTTGAACGGTTCAAGCAAAATGTAGATCTGGCAGTTGAACAAGCGGCTCTTTTTTGCGAAGATCCGGATGCGATTAGAGAGGAGTTGGGAACCTCCGTTGGAAAACTTATACGTGATATGCGAACTTGAACGATTTATCAGATAGGTTGCATTAGCATCAGACTACAGGGAAAATAATTTTCATCACAAAGCCCTCTCCCCACCGGGAGTCCGCTTCCAGCGTCAGCATAAGATCCCCGGCAATTTCCTTTGCCAAATACAGTCCCATGCCGGTGGCCCTCTTCCTGCCTTCTCCGGAATCCCCGGTAAAGCCTTTTTCAAAAATATAAGGCAGGTCACTGCTGCGTACGCCCATGCCATTATCACGGATGATCAGCGAGCAGTGAGATTCTTTGCGGATAAAGAAAAGGGATAGCTCGGGCCGGATATCGTCACGGCAGTATTTTACGCAGTTGCTGATAACCTGGCTGAGCAGGAAATGCAGGCCTCTCCGATCTGAAAAAACAGCGGCGTCACAAATATCCGTGCTTACCAGGAAACCTTTTCCCTCCAGCAGGGGACGGTAATCCTCCAGCACGTCCTCCACACATTCAGAAAGTGAAAGGGTTTCCAGCAGATAGTCCTTCCGCGCGCTTTTCAGGCGGGCATAAAAAAGCATCTGGTTCACGGATTCCTGCATCCGGTTCCGGATATAGTCCAGCTTCTGCTGTTCATGCTCCGGCATGTCGTCCCGCCGGTTATCGATCAGCATGGTGAGCAGGGAAACCGGCGTCTTGATTTCATGCGCCCAGGCTTCCACATAATCTTCATAGTCGGATATCCGGCCCTGCAGCAGCTGATATTCCTCCTGCTTTTGGCGGAGCGCGGCGCCAAGGATACGTATCATGTCTTTTTCAGCCGCACCGGAGAGGCGGAGCAGTTGTTCCTCCTGATATTCCTCAGGCGTGTGCAGAAATGCAAGAAATGCCTTCTGCCGCCTGTTTTCACGTAAAATTACCACGGACAGGACTGCTGAAAACAGCAGTAGGGTGCCAAGCACCAGGAATGCGGCAAACGCCTTCAGGGCCTGTATATCGGCAAGCCACAGCAGCAGGACGAAGACGCCGTCCGTGCCAAGAAGCAGCAGAAGCCAGGGCAGGTATTGCCTGCAGATTTTCCAGTTATGTTTCATCATTATTTTCCTCAGGGATCAGCTGATAACCCACACCGCGCACGGGGATGATTTTCCGGCGCATTTCCAGCTCCTGCATGGTCCTTTTCAGTCTGGTCAGATTGACCTGGAGCGCATTTTCATCGATATACTCCGTGGTTCCCCACAGGGCGGTAAGCAGCTCCTCTTTTTTTACGGGATTGGCGCCGTGGAGGAGAAAAGCTTCCAGAAGCTTTCCCTGATTACCCGGCAGCACCACGGATTTATTATGGATATAAAGCGTATAGGTCTGGCGGTCCAGCAGGAAATCCGGGCCTTCCAGCATATGGGCGCGCCCTTCATAGCGTTTTAGCACATTGGCGGCCCTTGCCAGCAGGCGTTCCTTCCGGCAGGGTTTTGTGAGATATTCATCCGCGCCCAGCTCCAGGGCATGAAGCTCATCCCGCATCTGATCACGGGAGGTCAGCACCAGTACGGGGATGGCGCTTTTCTGCTTTATTTCCCGGCAGATCTGAAAGCCGCTTGCCTGGGGGAGATTGATATCCAGAAGGATCAGATCGGGAGAAAGCCGGAGTAGCTGGCCGGCGGTGTCCTCAAAGATGGTGATTTCATGCACCTCATAATCCGCGCTTCGCAGCATTTCCGCAAGCTCTTCCCTCATATAGACTTCATCCTCCACAATTGCAATCCGTTTCAAGCATCTTTCTCCCTTATTTTTATTTCCGCGGGCAGCGAACCAAGCAGCCAGGCTTTATGGATATTCGGCGGCTGCCGCGAGGGCCTATGCCTCCCGCTCCGGCACCATGAGAGTCAGCAGGTACCGGCAGCTCAGCTTTTTAACAGCAGCCATATAAAGGTATTCTACTATAAGGAGCAGTAAAATCATAGCCAGGGATAACCACATCAGTGAGGAAATATATGGCTGGCTCCGGGATGGAAGCAGGCCGCTTAACAACGACCTCACGCCGAAAAGGCTGCTCACCGCTGCGACGGCGACAGGAATCCCGAAAAACCAGCGGATCTGTTTGGCGGCGGAGCAGCAGAGCGTCTCGCAGGGAGCGCCCAGCCTTATCAGGGTTTTGTAGCGCCGCCGGTTTTTCTGCTGCTGTGTAAGGAACTGTACGCCGAGGACCGTATTTGCAACGATCAGGAAAATAATTGCCAGGTAAATGGTAATATAGCTGACGGATACCACATAAAAAAGCTGCCGTCCTATGTTCTGCAGGTAGCTTTCATAGGGAATGCCGGTGCGGGTAAGCCTGTCGTTGGTTTCGGAAACCGCCCCAAGCAGGCTCTGCCCTTTCAGCCTGTCGGGAGAAAGCACCGCGTTGAGATAAACGGCATAATTGCTGTCTGTCATGCGTTCAAAGACTTCGTCCGGCACAATGAGCGCCAGGGCCAGGGTAATGGAACGATCCACGACGAGGTTGGTGGTATTGACATTGCCGGTGAGCCAAAAGGCTTCCCCTGCAATCCATATCTCAGGGCGTCCGTCAAGGATCCCGTTGAAAAGGACAAGCCGGTTGTTTCCGGTGAAATCCGTATCCATATAGACCGCCGCCTCATTGCCGGACAGCGTTATCTCCGGAAGTCCGGCGGCAGCAAGCAGCTGGTTATATCCGGACAGGGCGATCAGGCGCGGCGTATATCCATCGGAAAAATTGTTCAGAAGGACATCCCTGCCTTCAGATTCAGGCAGGCCCTCCAGCGCCTTCAGGACTGCGTCCATGGAAAAGCGCGGCGTGTTCTCCTCTGCGGGAATGATATGCCCGACCTTCATTTCAAACAGGCTGCCAAACGTATCGGAAAAACCGGCGGCGGAGAGCTGTTCCCGTATGACGGAAGGATTATCCGGGCAGGGAAATGTGTAATCGAGGACATGCTGCTCAGAATCCCCGTAAACCAGCGCGACTGCCACCCCTGTGCCAAAGCAGCAGAGCGCAGCCAGAATCAGCAGCGAGCTGATGGCAAGGGCGTGGGAACGGTGGATTACGTTTTCCTGCAGCTGACGGAAGGTGAAGGTATGCAGCTTTTTTTCCCGGCCGGCGCGGCCTGCCAGCAGCCCCAGGAAAGAGCGGAGGCCGAAAAAGAACAGGAGAGTGCCCAAAAAGCCGGACAGCAGGGTAATTCCCATATGGGCAACATTATTCCAGGAAAAACCGCAGATAGCCATGGTATAAGCTGCTGCAAGCAGCGCGGCGCCGGTAAGGAGGGCCAGTGCATAAACGGCGGAGGGCAGCTGCTTTTTAGTCCCATCCGGGGCCTCTGTCAGCAGGCTTCCGATTTCCTCCCCCGCGATGCGCCCGCTGAGTATCATAAAGGCGGCCAGCTTGATCAGGGCGAACCCAATGGCTGTCCACAGGATTGCAGTCAGGGAAATGTTCAGGCGGTGGCCGATGATCCCCAGGCCGGTGAGACGCGCCGTGACCAGGCTGATCAGCTCGGACAGGAGGACAGCGGCGGGCAGGCCGATGGCAAGCACGAAGGCGCTGTTTCGTATATCCTCTCCCAGAAGCAAGAAAAACAGCCTGGAACGGCGCATTCCCAGCATCAGATACACGCCGAATTCATGCCTGCGCCGTTCCAGCTGGTATTTGCTGGCAAAGTAAATCAGGAAGAACAGGATGAGCAGGGTCATCCCGTAAAACAAAGGGATCATCCGAAGCAGCCTGCTGATGGCGTCGCTTTCCATTTTCATGAGAAATTTTATCACATCCTGTTGGGACAGGGACAAAATGATATAAAAGGCAATCACCGAGATGAGCAGGGAAGCGAAAAACAGTCCGTTTTCTTTTCTGCTCCGTCTGCTGTTGCGTGAAATCAAATCAAAGAACATTTGCACTGCCACCTCCTAACTGGGCCATGACCTTCAGGATTCGTTCATAGAATTCCGGCCGGGATTCCTCGGGCACATTCTTTCGCAGCTCATGGAAAATAACGCCGTCCTGGATAAACAGGATCCTTTTACAGTAGCTGGCTGCATTGGCATCATGGGTGACCATGAGGATGGTGGTATTGTGTTCCTGGTTCAGTCCTGACAGCTTTTCCATCAGCGACTTTGCATTTCCGGAATCCAGGGCGCCCGTAGGCTCGTCCGCCAGGACAATATCCGGCCGGAGGATCAGCGCCCTCGCTGCGGCAATGCGCTGTTGTTGGCCGCCGGACATCTGCGCCGGGAACTTATCCAGCACATCCGTAATTTCCAGATAGTCCGAAAGTGACTGCAGACGCTCCCTGCTTTCCTTTGCCGGGACACCGTGCAGCGACAGCGGCAGCAGAATGTTTTCCCGCCCGGTGAGATTGTCCAGCAGCTCAAAGCTCTGGAACAGATAGCCGATTTTCTTCCCCCGGTATTCCGCCAGGTCCGCTCCCCTAAGAGAATGCACATCGGTTTCCCGCATGCGGATCCTGCCTCCCGTAGGCCGGATGACCGTTGCAATGCAGTTAAGCAGCGTGGATTTCCCGGAGCCGCTGCTTCCCATAATCCCCAGAAACTCGCCGGCCATCACCTGAAAGGTAATGCCGTTGAGCGCCTTTGTCTGATTATTTCCTTTCCCATACGTCTTGCGCAGGGAATCAATTTCAAGAATTTGTTGTGTCATATCGTTCCTCTCCTTTCCTGTCTGTACACATCATAGCACAGGCAGTCCGGTAAGGACACTTACAGTGGATGAAAGGTTTCCTGTAGGTCCGTGGTTTATTTCCGCGAGCAACGAGCCAGGTATCCATGCTTGCATGGATATTTGGCGACTGCCGCGAGGGTCAAAGACCCCACTGCTCTGCAGCGCTGCAAGTTTGATACCTCGTTGCTTGCAGCGGGGTCTTTGATTGCGGGGGCTGTCCATTTCTGATATAATGACAGAAGCATAGTAATTCGGAACAGGATAACAGCCATGTTATCCTGATTCTTTTATTTCACAGGGAAGCGCAGCCTGTGAAATCCAGCCATGGCTGCGGCTGCGGGGGAGGTCGGCGGATGAAAAGGTATGCATTGGATCAGAAGATGAAAAGGATGTTCACGGCCGCATTTCTGGTGGTCCTGCTGCTTGCGGCGGGGCTGTTTGCAGGGATCAGCGGCAGCATGTACCGCAAGCAGGCCTTTCAGTTCTGCGTCAGCCAGGTGGAGCTGAACCTGAATATCCTGGACAGCAGGCTGCAGCAGATCCAGACAAAGCAGCGCGTCCTTGCGGCGGATTCCGTAATCCGGAACGCTGTGGAATACCAGGTGGAAAATGAAACGGTGGACTATTCCATAGAGCTGTACCATCAGAGGGATGTGGCGGATAAGCTGTATATGCTGTCCGAGAACCCGGAGATTGAAAATGCATATATTGTAAGCGCTGACGGCCGATGCCTTTACAGCTACCGCGCCTCCGTAAGGAAGGATTACAATTTGATGCAGGAGGAGTGGCTGAAGGATATTGTGGATTCCATCTACCTGAACACCTCCTATGTGTCCGGAATGCATGACAAGCGGTATCTGCTTACGGATCAGAAAAATGAGTGCATCTCCATGGTCATGCCCATCACCAGGGAGAACCAGTATGCATTTTCGGCGGCGGCCTACCTTGTCTGTGATATTGATCCCATGGCTGTCCTGCAGTCCTCCAGGTCGGCGGACGGCGGGGTAAGCCTGGCGCTGGCCGCCTCCGGCCGGCTGCTTTATGCCAAGGAAAGCAGGCACCTGGCAGAAGAAGAGGAAGAACAGATCCTGGCGCGGATTGATGAGGAAAAGTCCTCGTTTCAGCTGGGCGGGGATCCCTGGGGAACGGACCGCCTGGTGGTGGTGATGAAATCCAGGTTTTTTGGATGGAATCTGGTGGGAATCCGTTCACTGGATGAAATCCACAGTATCAACCGGAAGCTGTCCTGCATTCTGGCAGGAATCCTGCTGCTATCCGTCCTGCTGGTTGCCCTCATATCCAGAATCGTGTCAAAGAGCATACTGACGCCGATGAACAGGCTGGTGGACTGCTGCAACCAGGTGGCGGTGGGCAATTATGAGGTGGAGTTCCCAGAGGGAAAGAGCGAGGAAATCCATGTGCTTTCCCAAACGGTCCAGACCATGATCCACAATGTATTCCGGCTTTCGGAGAAGGTGGTGGAGGAGGAAAAGAAGCTGTCGGAGGAACAGCTGAGGGCGCTGCAGCATCAGATCAATCCTCATTTTCTGAACAATGTGCTGCAGCTGATAAAGGGAATGGCGGTGGAGGGGAAAACAGAGGAAATATCAAGGCTTTCCACGCTGCTTGGCAAAATACTTGCATATTCGGTATATCAGCCCTATGAGGATGTGGAGCTGAAGGAGGAGCTGGAGTATGTAAAAAATTATATGGAAATCCAGAACCTACGCTACGGCGGCCGGATTTTTTATGCCATTGACTGTGAGCCGGGGCTTGAAAATGTCAGGATATCCAAGCTGTTGATCCAGCCGCTGGTGGAAAATGCAATCGAACATGGGATCAAGGGCAAAGGAAGGGGCATGATCAGCATCAGCGCGGAGCGGGAAAGGGACAGCATCTGTATCCTTGTAAATGATAACGGAACCGGCATTCCGGAGCCGGAGCTTGCGGATATGAAGCGGAAGCTGGAGGCGGAGACGGTTTATCTGCAGGAGAAAAGTATCGGAGTACTCAATGTCAACGCCCGGCTGAAAAGAAAATATGGCGGAAGGTATGGGATTGAAGTGATTTCCAGGGAAGGGGCCGGAACGACGGTGATAATCAGGCTGCCGGAGAACGGGGAAGGGAAGGACAATGAAAATATTACTGGTAGATGATGAGATGTTTACGATCAGAATGCTCCAAAATCTGATTCATTGGGAGCAGCTGGGGCTGGAGGTCATGGGCTATGCAAGGGACGGGCAGGAAGCCTTCCATATGATAATGGAGAATCCGCCGGATATCGTGCTGACCGATATTAAGATGGATACCATGAACGGCCTGGAGCTGGTAAAGAAAATCCAGGGCTATTCCCCGGATATCCGCGTCCTTCTCATGAGCGCTTATGCGGATTTCGGCTATGTGAAGGAGGCCATGAAGAGGGGCTGCAGTGATTATATCCTCAAACCGATTGATGAGGCGGAGCTGGAACAGGCCCTGCGCAGGACGGTTGAGGAAATCCGGGGACGCAAGGAGCAGGAGTCGGTCATTAACGAAAGCGAGGCCCAGCTGAGGGCAATGAAGCTGTACCAATATATGAAAAACGGGCGCAGCCTGAACAGCATCCTCAATTTTGAACAGTATCTGCCGGTGGATTTTAACTCTTATTCGTTGATGATGGTACGGCTGGAAAATGAAACCATCGATGAATTTAACAGCATCAGCACCATGGAGCCGGTACAGAGCGGATATCTTACCGGCCTGATGAAGGAAATCCTTTCTGAAAAAACGGAGCATTTTCTCATCTTTGATTACGAGGCCCAGAACTGGTTTCTGCTGCTTGAGGGACTGAACGGACGGGATAAGGCGGCATGCGCCCAACGCATCCTTGAAATGCTTAAAAGAGAGCTGGATGTCCGCGGTTTTATCTGCTTCAGCGCCAGACAGCAGGGGCTGGATAAGCTGCCGATGGTTTATGAGGAAGTTACCGCATTGGGCAAATACGGCTTTTTTGTGGGAGAGGAGCCGATACTGGGCTATGATTATAACTGCAGCCAGAAGGAAATGGAAGAAATCCGGACCATAGGAGCCATGCGGGAGCAGGAGCAGAAGGATACGGATATGGCTTCGGGGCAGGGGAAAAGATACAGTAAGCCTGTGGAGCTGAGTCTGCAGCTGATTGAGGGAAGCTACGACCGGAACATCTCACTGGATGAAATCTGCAGGGAGGCGGCGGTGAGCAGGAACTATTTCTGCTACCTTTTCAAGCGTGAGGTGGGGGTCAGCGTATGGAACTATCTGACACAGCTGCGGATGGAAAGGGCTAAGAAGCTGCTGGAGGAGACGGATTTGAGGAGCTATGAAATCGCTTTCCAGGTGGGCTATGACAATCCCAGCTATTTTTCCAGGATCTTTAAAAAATATGAACAGATGACGCCGAATGAATACCGGGAAAACAGGAAATAGCATTATGTTACGGTGCGGCGGCGTAATATTGTGATATTTTTCCAAAAGAGGGCAAATTATCGTGCCGGTCCGCCGGGCACGGTAATTTTTTTCTATATTTCAGGAATATAGTTGATTTCTTCGCGGAGGGAATTTCCCTATAATGAAGCTATCAAAGAAAACGGAGGTGCTCTATGAAAAAGAAAATGTTAGCAGGCATTCTGGCGGCGGCTCTTGTGACGGCAAGCCTGGCGGGCTGCGGCGGGAAGGACAGCACGGATACCGCGTCCGGCGCCAAAGCGGAAACAGCTTCACAGAAGGCGGAGGAAACAACGGCAAAGGCTGAGGAAAAGACGGAGGCGGAACCGGAAGCACAGACGGCGGAGCAGGTTACGCTGCGGCTCATGGCCTATAATGCGGAAGCTACCAGGGCTACTTATCTGAAGTACCTGGAGGAGAAATTCCCCAATATTAAGATTGAGTTTGAATTTGTATCCCAGGATAATTTTGACAACATCCTCAATACGCAGCTTCAGGCCGGTGAAGGTCCGGATATCATCGAGGTGGGCGGGCAGACCAAGCTGCTGGCAAACGCCGGTTATCTGCTGGATTTGACGGATCAGGGCTTTATAAGCAGCTATGCGGACGCCGGCCTGCAGCCTTATACGGTGGACGGTAAAATCTACGCTACGCCGCTGCAGTCATGGTATGAGGGTATTTTCTATAATAAGAAGATATTCCGGGACAACGGCCTGGAGGTACCGAAAACATGGGAGGAATTCATCGATTTGCATAAGAAGCTGGAGGAAAAGGGAATCAAGGCCCAGACCATGGGCGCCCAGTCCTATGAGCCTATGATGAAGCAGAGCATTGCCCTGGTAAACAATATGTTTTATTCCACGGACGAAAGCAAGGGCTTTGATGAGAAATTCAATGCCGGGGAAGGAAAGCTGGAGGAAGCATGGCTTCCGGCGGTTACCGAATGGTATAAGATTATAGAAGCAGGCTGCCTCACCCCGGATATGCTGGGACTCAGCTATGATCAGGCGCTGGATGAATTTGCCACAGAGAAGGCCGCTATGTGGGAGTGCGGACCTTGGGCGGTGGAAACCCTGAAAGAGAAGAATCCGGATCTGGATTTCGGCATGTTCCCTATCCCCGGGCCGGATGCTGATAAACCGGGCTGGCTGGTAGGAGGCCCCGGCTCCGCATTTGCAGTCAATGCAAAATCAGAGCATGTGCAGGAAGCGCTTCAGATTCTGGAAGCAACGGCAACACAGGAGGCGCAGCAGGCGCTGGTAAAGGATAATGCAGGCAGCTCCTTTGTCATTGGCGTAGAGGTGGATCTCGGAGATCTTTACACAGATTGTGACGAAGCCTTTAAGGCCGGGCATGTCTATGCACCCTGGACAGCGGTATGGACGAACGGAAACGCGGTAACAGAGGGGTATGGAAAATCTCTGCAGGAGGTGCTGGCGGGAACCAAGACGGTTCAGGAAGCGCTGGCTGATGCGGATGCCATTAATGATGACCTGAGAGAAGCCGTGGGCAACTGATTTTTTCATAAAGAAAAGAAAGAGCAAAGGGGATGTCGCAAAGGCATCCCCTGTTAAATGGAAAGGGTACAACATGAAAGGAAATAAGAGGGATAAGATATACCTGTTTATGATACTGCCGGCTTTTATCGGTTTTACCGGACTTTTTATTGTCCCTACGGTGATGAGCTTTTTCTACAGCATGACAAACTGGTCCGTATACAGCCAGGAAATCCATTTTGTGGGGCTGCACAATTACCGGAAGCTGTTCTCCGACGACAAGACAATCGCTCCCATCCTGCACTCAATCAAATATGCCATTCTTATTACTGTAATACAGAATGTGTTTGCCATCGTGCTGGCGGTCCTCCTGAATAAAAAATCAAAAGCGGCAAACTTTGTGAAATCCATTACCTTCCTTCCTGCCGTGCTGAGCATCATGGTGGTGGGCTATCTGTTCCAGTATATTATGACCTCTGCGGACGGCGGGCTTTTAAACAGCATCCTTATGTTTTTCGGGGCAAAACCGGTAAACTGGCTGGGAGACAGCAAAATAGCATTATATTCCGTGCTCATCACCCAGGTCTGGCAGTGGACCGGGTGGTCGATGGTCATCTATATCGCCAATCTGAAAAGCATCGATTCCGCCTTGTATGAGGCGGCAAATATTGACGGCGCCGGGCCGGTACAGCTGTTTTTCCGGGTGACGCTGCCTCTTCTGCATCCCGCGACGTCCTTTAACGTCCTGATGAGCCTGATCGGCGGCATGAAGATGTTTGACGCGGTGTTTGTCATGACCAAGGGCGGCCCCGGCTATGCTACGGAAACGATTATGACCACCATGATAAGAGAAGGGTTCAACAGCGGGCGCAATGCCTATGCCTGCGCTTTTGCGGTAGTTTTTTTCATATTGGTATTTCTGTTTTCCAGGGCTGTGACCTGGTTCCTGGATAAATGGGAGGAGGCGGTTCAAGGATGACGAATTTAAAAAAGATATCGGGAAAAATACTGTATGCCATTTTTCTGCTCCTGCTGTCCATTATTATGCTTCTCCCTATTTACTATCTGCTTGTCACGACCTTTAAAACCCCGGCAGAAGCGGCAGCGAGCCCTCTGGGGCTTCCACGGCATCTGACCTTTGACAATTATGTAAATGCCATCGGGGCCATGCACTATGGCCGTTCCCTTGCAAATAACCTGATCATTGCGGTAGTATCCGTCATCTGCCTGATTATTTTTGCTTCTATGGCGGCTTATGTGGTGGCGAGAGGCAAGCGGCGGATATTCCGTTTTATGTATTCCGTATTTATGGTAGGGCTGATCATTCCCTTCCAGACCTCCATTATCCCCCTGTATAAAATCATTTCCGGGATGAGCCTGATGAACCGCCACCTGGGAGTTATTCTTGTGGACGTGTTCTGCATTAACCTGCCCCTTTCCATTTTCCTGATGAAGGGCTTTATCAATACGGTGCCCGCCGAACTGGAGGAAGCGGCGCTGATAGACGGAAGCGGGATATTCCGCTGCTTCTGGAAGATAATTTTTCCCCTTTTAAAGCCTATCGTGTCCACCGTAGCGATACTGGATACCCTGGCTATCTGGAATGATTTTATGACACCGCTTCTGTTTCTGCAAAGTCCTGAAAAACAGGTGCTTTTACAGCAGGTATACCGTAATGTGGGACCGTTTTCCACGAATTGGACGGCGTTTTTCCCCATGCTTGTGGCGGCGACCCTGCCGCTGGTCATTTTCTATCTGATTATGCAGAAGCAGATCATTGAGGGCGTCGTTGCAGGCGCGGTGAAGGGGTGAGTGCGCCCGAAGTAAAAAGCGGATGAATTTGGCGTGCACAGCTGTAATGGGCGGAAACAGAAGGTATAGGAAAAAGCCCCCATTGCTTCAAAACTCTTTCTATAGTAATATAGTATCGATGGAGAAGAGTGGAGAAGATTTCACTTTCACATGCCGGAAGACAGATATCTGTGGCCGGCTGGTTTGTACGCGCGCCAAATGCGCAGAAGGGAGATAGTATGAGTAATAATGCAAAAAAAGTTCTGTTTTGTCTGGCAGCGGTATTTTTTATCGCTTTCGGGGTAGTTACCTATCGGGGATATGATAAAATGACGAAATATTATAATTCCGGTATAAGCAGTCTCAACAAAAACGCTTATGTTGAGGGAGATGCCTATAATTATATTATTAACGGCACCTATGCGACCGCTTATTTTGTTCTTGGGTCAGGCTTCCTGCTTACCAGTGCGGTATGCATGACCGGCGGATTGCTGCTTACTGCAATTGACGGAAAAAATGAAAAAGCTGCGGCTGAAGGCCAGCAGGCAGCCGGGGAAGAACTGCCTCCGCTGTAACATAAGGAAGGAAATATGCGGTTATGGGAAGATATAAGACGGTGAAGTACCTGCAGGAAAAGCAGTGGAGTGCCGGCTCTCCGGTTATGCTGAATAAAGGCGCTGTTTTAAAGGATACAGTGACCGGTAACCATATATTGCAGCTGCAGTTTATCTGCCTGGCTGAAAAGGAAATAAGGGAGGCAGTCGTTGAGATTGCCTGCCTTGATTTTTTAGGGAAATGCATTGAAACCCTGGACTATACATATACAGACCTGAAGGCGGGCCGGAACGAGCTTTTTGGCGACAGGGTTCCGGTTTTTTTCAGCAATGCAAAAGCAAGAAATTTCGAAATCAATATAAAGGAAATAACTTTCCAGGACGGAACGCGCAGCAGGGCAGAATATAAGCTCAGTGCTGCAGGAGAGCGTCAGGAAAAGAAAAAGGGCAGAAGCATTGAAGAAAATCCTGAAAAAACCGCTCAAAGATCCAGAAAAAGAAAGATAGCGGCAGGCGTGGCCTCTGCTGTCCTTGTCTGTGCCGCTGCTGTGTCGGCAATTATTTTTTTATTGATTCCGAATATGAAGTATATGGAAGCGGTTAAGCAGGCGGAGCTGGGGCAGTATGAAACTGCTATTGAGAGTTTTAAGCAGTTGGGAGATTTTAAGGACAGCCCAACCCAGGTAGTTGAAACTACTTACCTGATGGCTCTGGATAAAAAGGAAAGCGCGGAAAATATAAAGGACTATGAAGCGGTGCTTAAAATACTGGATTCCATCCGGAAGGAAAAGGACTGCACGCAGGCCGTAAAAGAGACCCGCTACGCCATGGCAGAAATTTTGATGAAGAATGCCGTGAATGTAAAGGATTATAGAGAGGCGCTGAAGATATATGACAGCTTGCAGGGATTCCTGGACAGCAAAGGAAAAATCCTTGAATGTAATTACCAAATTGCCTGTATTTACAGTGATTCGCAGGACAGGGTGTCGGAAGCAAAGGATATGTTCACGGAATTGGGAGACTACAAGGATTCCAGGAAGCAGATTGCAGATATCTTAAAAGAACATGTGGAACTGACGGAGGAATATCTGACAGCTTTGGAATTCTGGGAGTCGTCTGATTTCGATGAAGCGCTGGAAATCCTTGATAAAATGGATCAGGATAACGAATATGTGATGGAGCTGCGGGGAAAGTGCCTGGAGGTAAAATATTTGATTGCTGTTTCAAATTGGAGGTATCAGAGATATGAGCTGGCACTGAAGCAGTTTGAGTCCATCAGAGAATATAAAGACAGCGAGGATTATATAAAAAAGATAAATGATTTGGATAAGCAGCAGGCAGCGGCAAAGGCGGAAGCCCAGAATGCTGTCAGCCTTGCGGAACTGCTGACCTGGCTGAACGGAAACTGGTCAGGAGACGGTATTTACTGGAAGGCTGTTACCTTTACCAAGCTTTCTGATAATACGATGGCGCTGGATGGAACATTTACCAGGGTTTCAGGATTCGTGGGGAGTGCGAGCAAGCTATCCAATTCGTCATTGCAGCTTGTATTCGTTACAAGCAACTTTGGATTCCAGGACATTTGTATTGTTACCAAAACCGGTGAAAACAGCGCTACGCTCAAGCGGTGGAGCGTTACTGAAAAGGGAATTAAAAGCAAGGAAGATGTCATACATTTGGTCCGGTAAGGAAAATGCAATACAGTTATATAAAAAAATTTATAAAAAATGAAAGGATTCCGTTTCTCCAATCGTATTAGTATCAGAACAATGAAAAATGGAGGAACCAATCATGAAAAAAACAATCGTAGCTCTTGCACTTTCCGCGGTTATGCTTACCGCTATGCCGTTAACCGTATTTGCCCATGGACACAGCCACGGGACGGATTCGTCCGCCGCCTGCAATTCCCTCTGCAGTGTGGAAAACTGTAATGAGACCGGGAACCATCAGCACGACGGCGTTACGTATTCCGGCCACTATATCGGTGACGGCCACGATTACCATCAGGCCTGCACCACCGAGGGCTGCACCCGGACCGGCTGCCATGAACACAATGGAACTGTCTGCCTGCCCCACAGCGGGAATGGCTGTAACGGCGCTTCCGGCTCCCATCATAATGGAAGCCATCATGGCGGGAACCATCATTAAAAGCCAGGAGAGCCAATCGCTGATTAGCTAACAGGTGATGTCATGCGCAATGAAGCCGAGGTGAACCGTGCCATTGATTTGTATGCAGACACGGTCCGCCGGATCTGTTTTTTATATCTGAAAAATGATGCGGATGTGGATGATATTTTTCAGGAGGTATTTCTTAAATACCTCCTGCATCCCTCCTCTTTTGAAAGCGATGCCCACGAAAAGGCATGGCTTATTCGTGTTTCCATCAACGCCTGTCAGGATCTTCTGAAAAGCTTCTTCCGCAGGAGGGTGCGTTCCATTGAGGAGGTAACTACGGAACCGTTTTACCTGCAGGAGGAGGATAAGGGCCTGCTGGATGCCGTTTTCCGTCTCGCCCCGAAATACAGGAATACTATCTACCTGTTTTATTATGAAGGCTATACGGCGGTGGAAATAGCCGGGATACTCAAACGCAGTGAAAACACGATTTACACCTGGTTAGACCGGGCGCGAAAGGAACTTAAAAAGCAGTTGGGAGGTGAGTGGGATGGAAAGTAAGCTTCGTGGTACCTTTGATAAAATCCATGCGGATGCGGCCCTGAAGGAGAGAACGGCGGAATACCTGCGCGGGGAAATCGGAAAACGCCGCCGGACGGCATGGATGGGACGTCAGCGGTTCGCCGTCGCCTGTGCCTGCCTTGCCCTGCTTCTGTTCGTGGGCGGCTTTGCCTGTTTTACACCCAGCGCTTATGTGGATATGGATGTGAATCCATCCATTGCCCTTTCGCTCAACCGCTTCGGCTTTGTGCTGAAGGCATCCCCATACAATGATGACGGAGCGGCCATCCTGGAAAACATGGATGTGCGCCATAAATCCTGCGAACAGGCCGTTGAACTGCTGCTGACCGAAATGCTGCGGCAGGGATATGTGAAGGAGGACGGCCTGGTGTCCGTTACCATACAGACCGAAAATAACAGTGCGCAGGAAAAGATGCTGGGAAAAATCAGGGCTTCGGTAGATACGCTCCTGGATTCCCATCATTCCACGGCGTCGGCGGATGTTTTCGCAGTGTCGGAGGAAGTCAGGGACTGTGCCCACGACCATAACTTAAGCCCCGCCAAATATCTGGCCATCACCCAGCTGCAGGAGGTGGATCCCAGCGCCTCCTATGACCGGTGCGCAGAGCATTCCATCAGCGAAATTAAGGAGCTTACACAGGAGCACTGCGGCGGGCACCATGAAGAAGGGGGCAGCGGGAACGGAAGCGGGGAAGATACCGGAACCGGGGAAGAACACGGAGCCAGAAATGAAAATAAAACCGGAGAAGAAACTGCCGGTGATACGAAGGATGGTTATGAAAACCGTGAAGAGCATCATGACCATAAAGAGAAAAAGAAACATCACGAATAGTTTTTTTCGGCGGCACTTAGTAAGATAATGGATATATGGGAAAAAATAATCCAGGCAGCGGCGCAGGATAAGCGCCGCCGGCCTGGATTTTGGTTATGTTAAATCTCTTGCATTGAATCTTACTTACATTAAATCTCTCGTTTCCACCTTATAAACGGAAAGAAAAGCGAAAAGAATGGAAACCAGGGTAAGCGCCAAAGGGAAAACGGCGTTGTCAGCCATGGTAAAATCACCGATATTAGCCTGCGTGAGGAATATCAGCAGAAATGAGGTGATAATCGTGGCCTTGGAGGACCTCATGGCAAGGCCGATAAACAGGGCAATGAAACCCATACTCACTATAACGGCCGACTTCAGCAGAAGCTGTACATAAAAATTAAGGCTGCCCATATCATAGCCTGAGGAAAAAGAGGCTGGCAGGAAACGTGAGCCGGCAAGAATACAGCCATACATAAGCAGCTTTGCCAGAACCAGCGCGCAGAAATTAAAAATCCAGACGGCGAGCATCTGTGATACCAGTATTTTCTGCCTCTTTACAGGATAGGAAAACATCAGGTTCATCGTTTTGTTTTTATAAGCGCTTACGATAAAGGAAGACAGCATTACTCCGGTAAATACCAGAAAGGCCATGCTGGAAAACAATTCAATGGTAGAAGAAATATTGTTCATTCCGGGAGCCGTATCCGGTACGCCTGTCTCCGGATCGTTGGCGATTCCCAGAAAATCCATGGCGAAAATAAACAGGCACAGCAGCGCCGTCAGAATCACGGCATTTCGAATATACTTCCCAATCTGGTTTTTCTTCCATTCCAATTTAATTAACTTAATCATATTTATCATACCTCCGCCGTCATTTTCAGAAAATAGTCTTCCAGAGTCTCCGATTTTTTCCGCAGGACCCGGATTTCCACACCATTTGCCCCCAGAACCTTTGAGATAGCCTGCGGACTGATCTGTTTATCATAGATCCTGATTTCCCCCGTATCCATAATCCTGAAGCTTAACAGCTTCAGCTCCTCTGAAAGCAGATATGCCGTCCGTTTTGTATCGTTAACCCCAAGCTCAATATATGCGGTGTTTTTTTCCTCAATTTCCTCCATGGATATTTCATTGATTAGCCTGCCATGATGAATCATGCCGATTGTATGGGCAATGCTTTCCACCTCGGAAAGAATATGGGAAGAAATCATAATGGTAATTCCGTAATCCGCACAGAGCATTTTCATCAAATCGCGGATTTGTTTCATCCCGGCGGGGTCCAGCCCGTTCGTCGGCTCATCGAGTATCAGCAGCTCCGGCTTGCACAAAACCGCCCTGGCAATTCCAAGCCTTTGCTTCATTCCCAGGGAATAGCTTTTCACCGGCTTGTCGGCCGCATCTGATAAATGCAGCATTTCCAGCGCATTTTCAACGCTTCCGGGATGATAGTATCCCATATATTCGCAATGAAGCTTAAGATTTTCCCGCCCGCTCATATGGTCATAGAAGGTAGGAAACTCCAGAATGCTGCCCATCCGTTTCAGGACCTGATAGGAAGAGGGCGTAAGCGTCTCCCCGAATATCTCAACCGACCCGCCGGAAGGCTTCCATATGTTGGTAAGCATCTTCATCACAGAGGTTTTCCCGGCCCCATTCGGCCCCAAAAACCCGTAAATTTCCCCCTTCTGCACATGAAGCCCCACATCATGAACGATTTCCTTTTTGTCAATAACCTTCGTAAGATGGTTCGTCTGTAAAATATATTCCATAATAGTTCTCCTTTCCTGTTAAACCCTATCATATAGAAAGAACTTTGCAAAACTCTTGACCAATTCTTACGAATTTCTTTCGTTACCGAAAATAAAGCAGAATGATCCGCCGCCCTGTGGCCGCTGTATGCCGGCCTCCCGGCTTTTTGCCGCAGCCTCGGCGGATCATTCTGCTTTGCTTCCTTTAATATATCAGTTTCCGGAATTTCAATGTGAAGGTGGTGAGGATGTGGGGATCGCTTTTGAGTAAGATATCGCCGCCAAGCTGGTTTGCGAGGCTTTTGGCGATGGTCAGGCCTAGTCCGTTACCCTGTATTTCCTGGTTCCGGGAATCCTCCAGGGTGAAGAGACGGTCGAAAATCCGGGTGGAAAAGGCTTTGTCGATACCTTTGCCCTTGTCGGATATGTCGATATAGACATATTTTTCGTCCGAATGAAGAAAAACTCCCAGATATTTGCCGTCCCCGCCATAACGGATGGCATTTGATATGAGATTTTCCAGAATCCGTCCCAGGGCGTCCCTGTTTCCCATAATGCATACGGATTGCTCCGGGATATCAACTTCCACCTGGAAATTTTTCTGGGTCAGCAGCTCATAGAAATCAAGGACTGCTTCCCGGCAGCATTCATTCAGGCTGACGCTGGACAGCTCCAGGCTGGTATCGCCGGCCTCCAGCTTTGCCAGGGTAAAAAACTGGCTGATCAGTTCCATCATCTTCCGTGCTTTTTCCTCCACCTTTTCCAGAAGCTCATTTTCCTCCGGGCTTTCCAGGCGGATCATTTCGAGGTATCCCAGAATAACGGTCATAGGGGTCTTGATATCATGGGATATGTTGGAAAGCATCTTCTTGGAAGCGGCCTGGGAACGCCGGTAGTCCACCTTTATTTTCTGATATCCCTCCAGCAGGAGGTTAATCTGGCCGGATAGCTCCATCAATGCACTGTCGTCCGTGAAAACCATGACCTTTTCATCACTTCCCGATATAAGGATATCCTCCAGCTTGTCGCTCACTTCCTTCAGCCTTGCGTGTATCCCTTTTTTAAAATGGAACCGCTGGTAAAGGATAATGGAAAAAAGAAGGATAATGCAGAGAATGAGAAGAAATATGATTGCAGCTTCGCTCATTTGAATTCTCCTGACTTGTAACCGATACCCCACACCGTAATCACATATTTGGGAGAACGGGGGTTATCTTCAATTTTATTCCTCAGCCGGCTGATATGGACGTTAACCGCGTTTTCATCGCCGAGATAGGCGTCATTCCAGATGAGGGAATAAATCTGTTCCTTGGTATATACTTTCCTGGGATTCTGCAGAAGGAGACGCAGAATTTCAAATTCCTTCGCCGTTAGCTCAATTTCCTTTCCCTGCTTTGAAACGGTGTAATCCTCCAGATTCATTCGCAGTTCTCCCACAGAAAGCAGGGAGGGGCGGACAGGGGAGGAAGCGGCATACTGGCCGGTCCTTCGCAGATTGGCCTTGATCCGGGCGAGTACCTGGACCATGGAAAAGGGCTTGGTCACATAATCGTCAGCGCCCAGGCCCAGCCCAAGCGTGATATCGGAATCCGTATCTTTTGCAGACATAATGATAATCGGCACCGTACTTTGGGCACGGATTTGCTGCAGCACATCCATGCCGCTGATTTTTGGCAGCATCAGATCAAGGAGAACAAGATCGCAGGTTTCCTGCCTGAATTTGCTGCAGGCCTCTTCCCCGTCATTGGCGGTGATAATTTCAAAATTTTCTTTTTCCAGAAATTTTTTCAGCATTCCGCAGATTTCCGGATCATCTTCAACCAGTAATAGCTTCATCAGATTCTTCTCCCCTGCCTGTTCTTTGTCCGTAGTTTGTTTCTGTCGGTCCGGCTTTTATTATAGTACATTCCGGGATACTTTACAAATAAGCAGATGCTGTAATAAATACCCAGCTTTGGCACATACGGCTCACTCCGAGGGCGGCAGAGAATCCGATACCCGCAGGACGGCGCAGGTTCCCATTCCGTTTGTACTGCGGTAGGACAGCCCATAACCGGGGCCATAGTAAAGGCAGACTCTCTGATGTACGTTTTTCACCCCATAGCCCCGGCTGTCTGCGCTGAGGATACGGGTGCATTCCTCCTCAGGCATTCCGCAGCCGTTGTCCATCACCTTGAAAACGATATCCTCCCCTTCCCGGTAACAGGAAACGGAGATAACCCCTTTTCCGGGAGTTTCCTTGTGATCAAGACCATGGATGATGGCATTTTCCGCAAGCGGCTGCAGAAGGAGATTCAGGATGGGGAAGGAGAGGACATCCGCGGCAATATCATAGGTCACATCAAAGGAATCGGAATGCATCATCCGCTGGATAGAAATATAGGCCTTTGTATTTTCCAGTTCGGATTCCACAGTGGTGATGCTGCTTCCTTTGTTCAGCATGGTCCGGTAAAAGGTGGAAAGCAGCCTTGCCATCTGGCTGATGTCCTGCTGTCCGGCCATGATGGCCTTCCCATTGATCAGGGACAGGGAATTATACAGAAAGTGGGGATTGATCTGGGACTGCAGAATTTTCAGCTCATATTTCTGCTGTGCGATTTTCGCCCGCAGCACCTCGTTGACCAGGTGGTTTAAATTGGCGGTCATTTTGCGGAAGGCCTCAATGAGGCGGCCCACCTCGTCCGTACTGTCTGAGGTGATGGTAAATTCATAATTGCCGGACTCCACCTTGGCGATATAGGAGGAGAGCTGTTCCAGCGGATGCACCACCAGCCTGGACAGTCCGGCGCTGGTACAGGAAACGAGAAGAATGCACACCAGGATCATGAAAAGCACGATATAGGTAATCTGCCGGATGGCCGCCGCCGCTTCTTCCACAGGACGGTACAGGTAAAGCCTCCAGTCCGTATCCTCCAGCGCGCTGCTTTCCACAAGATAATCCCGGGAAATACCCTCCTGGGTCAGAATTCCGCTGTCAGGCACGTCCGCCGCTGCTTCCCCGGAAATATTCGTAAACCGGAACAGGCTTTCTCCCTCCGCCGAAGCCATGAGAAAACCATAATTATCCTCAAACAGGCTGTCCGCCGTATCCAGGGCGGAGGCCAGATCAATTGTCATGCAGAGGATATTGGTATAGGGGACGTATTTATAATAGAACTGGCACAGCAGGAGAATGCTCCGCCCGTCCTCTGAAATCTGGAAAAAGGGCGCCGTGGAGCGGCACGCCTGATCAAACCAGGCCTCCCCTGCGGCCTCTTCCAGCGGCCGCAGTACGTTCCCGTGAGGATTCATATGGTTATCCGTGTAAACGCTGATGGAAGTAATATCCCTGTTCAGGGAACGCACGGTGAGAAACATGGGATCAATGACGTCACGATACGCCAGATACATATCCACATTGGTTTCATAATCCTTTGACAGGGAAGTACGGATGCCTTCATTCCAGCAGATGAGATTGAGGGCGGAAAGATAGGATTCCAGCTTATAATTCAGATGATCCGTTTCCTGGCGGAGCGTTTCCCGCAGCGCCAGGGATTCCCGTTCCAGCATGAGACTGCGCATCTGCCCATAGGAAAAGATACCCAGGAGAATCACAGGGATCAGGCTGATTGCCAGACTGATCCCCGTGATTTTTTTGCGGAAGCCCATATTTTTTATACGGTGAAGAATTTTTGCGTACATAGAATTCCTCCTGTTTTCAGGCGCGTTCCGTTCCCTGCCGGAAACGGTCGGGCGTGGTTCCGTAGATTTCCTGGAAGGTTTTGCAGAAATAAGAGGGATTGGGGTATCCCACCGCCTGACTGATGTCGGACACCTTCATGTTGGTGTCAAGCAGCAGCCCACAGGCCTTTTCCATGCGCACCCTGCGGATATATTTGTTGAGATTGCAGCCGGTGGACTGGGTAAAAATATTGCTCAGGTACTTGGGATTCAGGTACACCAGATCCGCCAGCAGGTTCAGGCTGAGATCCTCGGCGTAATGCAGGTGGATATACTGCTTTACCTGATGGACCGCATAATTGGGCGCATCCAGCTCCTGCCGGATAGAAGCGGCCGCCATGTCCAGATAGCGTTCTATCAGCTCCACGATATCGGAAAAATGCCGGAAGGTATAGATTTCCCGCACCGCCTTCTGAAAATCCTCCTCCGTCTGCTCCGGCGCAGCGTCCATAAGTAACTGCAGCAGAGTAGTGCAGATATAGCGGATATAAATATGGGACAGGTTCGGCGTATCCCGGTATTTATGCAGAAGCTCCCGAACCTGCGCCGTCAGCTTTTCCGGCTGCTTCAGCTTAATTGCAAGCTCTATGCTGCGCAGAAGCAGCGTATCGGCCGCCGCGGAGGCATTTTCAGAAATCGTCTGCCCGGAAGGAATCACTTCCCCCCGGAAACGCGTCTCAATATACTCCTCAGACTGTGTGAATTCTATCTTCTGCGAATCCAGCCGCTTTACGATTTCATTTAACGATTTATCAAACTCCTCCGGACTCACCGGCTTCAGGATATAATTCACCGCCCGCAGCGAAAGCGCATTCTTTACATATTCAAAATCATCATACCCGCTGAAAAAAAGAATCTCCGTATCCGGATAAAGCTTTTTGGCTTCAGTAGCCAGCTCAATCCCATTCAAAAAAGGCATCTGAATATCCGACAAAAGAATATCCACACGGCCCCGCTGCAAAACAGACAACGCCTCCCGCCCATTAGAGGCCTCCAAAATATGAAAACTCTCCGGATAACTCTTCAAAAGAAAAACTATCAAAGCCCTTTCATCCGCCTCATCATCCGCAATCAACAAAGTATACATAAAGCTTCACCCTTTCATTAGCTAATTTGCATGGTTGAAGTATACCATGACTGAGTTTTGTATACAATGTCCCTAAAAAAAGAACTGTAAAAAATATCATGAAAATGGAAATCGTTTTATTTACCTGGCGGGGGAGGATGCCGTATACTTGTTACATCAGCAGGAGCGGCCGCTCTGTGAGGGAAATACACAAACTTAGCATAGTAAACCGGGAGGTTTTGAGATGAAGAACGGATTTTGGAAAAAAATGATGTCAGTTACGCTTGCTTTCGCCATGATGGCATCTGTATCTGCCTGTTCGGCAAAAAGTGAGGAAACAGGGGCAACGGAGACGGGAAGCGGGGCCGCCGCGGACACAGAAGCGGTTACGATAATGATGGGAAGGCAGACACTGCAGAATCCCAAACTGCCGGAAGGCGATACCTATGAAAATAATGCTTACACCAGAATGCTGGAGGATAAGCTGAATGTAAAGATTGTGGATGAATTTGAAGCCAACGGGGACGATTACGACAGGCAGGTGTCCCTTGCCCTTTCCGCCGGGGATATCCCGGATATCATGAAGGTGACGACACTGGATGAGCTGCAGGAGCTGTACGAAAACGACCTGATAGCGGATCTGACGGAAAGCTATGAGAGCCATGCCAGCGATTATCTGAAAGGGATTTATGATTCCTATGGCGGCAGAGCGCTGGAAAATGTGACCTTTGACGGGAAAATCATGGCGATTCCGGGCACCAATGCGGACTCCGGTCCCAGTATTGTCTGGATCAGAAGCGACTGGATGGATTCTCTGGGCATCACAGTTGATGAGGATGGAAACGGCTGCATTACCATAGAAGAGCTGGAAATGGTAGCAAAGGAATTCGTGGATAAAAATCCTGGAAACGCGGAAAATGTGGTGGGCATTGCCCTGGCCTCCTGGCTGACAAGCAGTGATCCTGACGGAACCTACAGCATGAATTCCCTGGCCTATGCCATGGGCGCTTTCCCCAAAACCTGGTATGAAAAGGACGGCGGAATCATTTATGGTTCTACAACGGAGGAAATGAAGAACGCCCTTTCCACCGCTGCCGGCTGGTACCGCGATGGAATCCTGGATCCTCAGGTGGGTACAAGAACCTGGGATGATATCACCGCGCTGCTTGCCAACGGACAGACAGGTATCGCCTTTGGCACCTGGCATATTCCGGACTGGCTTCTGAACAATGTGTATGCATTGAATAAGGACGCTTCCTTCCAGGCGTATGCGCTTGAGGATGCAAACGGAAAAGTAAACTGTAAGCATAACGACGCCACAAACGGCTATATGGTGGTAAGCAAGGAATTTGCCCATCCGGAACTGGCTGTAGAAATTGCCAATCTGTTTTACGATGAGCTGGCCAATTCCTCTTCCGTTGCAGAGGAATTCCCCGAGGTGGCTAAATACATGGAGGATGGTGTGGACGGCTCCACCAGGCCCTTTAATATTGAAGTAAATTCCTATACCTCTCTTTTGGACGATTATAAGGATTTGAAGCAGTGCCTGGATGGTGAAATTACTGTAGAGGAAATCCACAGTGCGGAGCAGAGGACCAATGCTGCGGTAATCGGGGCTTATCTGGAAGGAACGGAGGATGCTACGGGCTGGGCAAAGTACCATTCCCGCATGAAGGGCGTAAATCTGATTGATGAACTGACTGAACAGGATCTGTTTTCCTGGCTGACGCCCGTATTCCCTCAGACAACCCCCACCATGGAAACCAACTGGGCTAACCTGGAGAAGCTGGAGGAGGAAACCTTCATTAAAATAGTTACCGGTGTAGAAGACGTGGAAACCGGCTTTGCGCAGTTCGTGGAAAACTGGAACGCGCAGGGCGGCGCACAGATAATTGACGAAATCGCAGCGCAGGAACGGTAAAACGGCGTTTGACGGCCATGCCTGCGGGAAATGCCTGCAGCATGGCCGTTTTCCATCCCAAAGGAGAATTTTTATGAAAACAGAAAGAAAGAAAACCTCCCGGAGGCAGGTGAAAAGGCGCTCCAATGCGGCATATCATCTTATGATGTTTCCGGGGCTCTTTTTCCTGATATTATTCAGCTACATTCCCATGGTGGGAATTCTCATGGCTTTTCAGGACTTCGTCCCGGCAAAGGGGCTGTTCGGTTCGGATTTTGTGGGCCTGAAGCATTTTATTTATATGATACATCTGCCCGATATCGGCAAAATTATCCGCAATACGCTGGTAATTGCCCTGGGTAAAATCCTGCTGGGCACCGTGATGGCCATTGCCTTTTCCATTCTTTTAAATGAAATACGGATTAAATTCCTGAAAAAAACGGTGCAGACCGTGGTTTACCTGCCCCATTTCCTTTCCTGGGTGGTCCTGGCAAGCGTGGTGGTCAACCTGTTCAGCCTGGACGGCTCCGTAAACCAGCTGCTGGCAGGCTTTGGCCTGGATAAAATCAATTTTCTGGGAAGCAACCAGACCTTTCAGGGACTGATTATCGGGACGGACGTATGGAAGGAATTCGGATACAGCTCCGTGGTCTATCTGGCTGCCATCACCTCCATTGATCCGGGCCTCCATGAAGCGGCGGCCATCGACGGCGCCTCCTGGTGGAAACGTGTATGGAATGTGACAATACCGGGCATGCTGCCCATTATCCTGCTTATGGCGGCGATGAACCTGACAGGCATCCTGAGCGCGGGCTTTGATCAGATTTATAACCTGTATTCCCCCATTGTATATGAAACAGGGGACGTACTGGATACCTATGTTTACCGTATCGGCCTTGTGGGAAGACAGTACAGCTTCGGCGCCGCAGTGGGCCTGTGCCGTTCCGCGGTGGGTATGATACTGCTGCTTACGGCAAACGGCGTGACCAAAAAAATGACAGGGCAGAAAATTTTTTAACGTTCGGCGCACTGAGCGCAGAAGTGAGGTTGACATGATCGATAATAAAAGTGTACATTCCAAAATACGAATTGCCGTAATCCATGCGCTGGTCATTTTATCCGGGCTGGCCTGCCTGCTGCCCCTTTGGAACATAGTGGCCATCTCCTTAAGTGGGAGCGCGGCGGTGACGGCGAACAAGGTGGGGCTGCTGCCGGTGGGTTTTACGGTGAGCGCCTATAAAAAAATCCTGGAGGACGGGCAGTTCTGGCGTTCCTTCGGCATTTCCGTCATCCGGGTGATCCTGGCGCTGTTTTTGAACCTGGCGGTTACCGTGCCCATGGCTTATCCGCTGACCAAGAGCAAGCGTGAATTTTCCGCCAGGAACTTCTATATGAACCTGCTGATATTTGCCATGCTGTTTAACGGCGGAATGATCCCCACCTTTATTCTGGTAAAAAATCTGGGGCTGCTCAACAGCATCTGGGCGCTGGTGCTGCCGGGAGCGCTTCCTATATTTAATGTCATCCTGCTGATGAACTTTTTCCTGGGAATCCCCAAGTCCCTGGAAGAAGCGGCGGTGATTGACGGCGCGGGGCCGATGACGGTTCTGCTTAAAATTATGATTCCCTGTGCCAAGCCCTGTCTGGCCACCATTTCGCTGTTCAGTATTGTGGGAAGCTGGAACGATTTTTTCAGCGGGCTGATTTACATACAGAAAATAAACAAGTATCCTATTATGACCTATATCCAGTCTTTGAGCGTGGATATCCAGGAACTGCTCAAAAACGGCGCCGGGAGCAGCGCTCTTGAAAATGTGACGGAATTATCCAACAGAAACCTGAATGCGGCCAAGATCGTGGTGGCGGTGGTCCCGCTCCTGCTGATTTATCCTTTTCTGCAGAAATATCTGATTACGGGAATCGTTATGGGGTCCGTGAAGGAGTAGCGGTATATTGATAATTTTTTTCAAACTGTTTATTTCTGCGGTAGCGCAGGCCTGCCTGTGATATGCGGGAGGGATATTTGTGCCGCCGCCTGGCGGTGGAACGGAGATTACAATGAAAATTTCAGGAAAAAGGATGTGCCTGGCTTTATGTATCGCGGGTCTGGGAATCCTGGGAACGGCGGCCGGCGTAATATATGCGCAGGCTGCCGGCGCCTTTGCGGCGGGCGATATTACGCTTCTGATTGCAGGAACCGATAAAGCACGTTATGCGCCGGGAGAAACGGTCAGGCTGGAGGCCGCTGTGGAAAATACGACGGACAGACGGTTCCGGAGCGGAACGCTTGAGATGAGGGTTTTCCATCTGGAGGAGGAGATTTTTTCCTCGCAACAGGAAATTGTGCTGGATAAAGGGGAAAAGAGAAAGCTTTCTCTGGAATGGCAGCCGCCGGAAACGGATTTTCAGGGTTATGTAATCAGCCTGGAAATAACGGACGGCAAGGAGCGGCATATTGCACAGGATACTATAGGTGCGGATGTATCCTCCAGCTGGGTCAAATTCCCCAGGTACGGCTATGTGTGCAGCTATGAGGAGAAGGAAGAGGCGGCGGAAAAAATCGCGTTGATGAACAGGTATCATATCAACGCCATCGAATACTATGACTGGCAGGCGCTGCACCACCAGCCGCCGCCCCCGGAGGACATCCCATCTGA